>Ga0209654_1000107_pt1 | contig 87069 bp, 79 predicted proteins | sample SaaInl1SG_22_DNA_FD_184646 | JGI IMG/M metagenome (GOLD analysis project Ga0209654, IMG submission 184646) | Marine microbial communities from expanding oxygen minimum zones in the Saanich Inlet - ESP_161SG_22_DNA (SPAdes) (version 2) | ecosystem: Environmental > Aquatic > Marine > Intertidal... | reverse complement strand
ACTACCCTCGGATTGATGTCTACGGCTCCCTTGATGAGCTAGAGCGGGATTTCGGTGTTAGGCCGAACGATTTCCACAGACCAGTAATTGATGAACTCACAAGACCGAATCCAGACGATCCAACCGGTAAGTCAACAATGAGGAGAGTTCCCGAAGTTTTGGACTGCTGGTTTGAGTCCGGATCAATGCCGTTTGCTCAGGTTCACTATCCATTTGAAAACCAGGAGTGGTTCGACTCTCACTTCCCTGGCGACTACATCGTTGAGTATGTGGGTCAGACCAAGGGTTGGTTCTACACGCTGCACGTTCTTTCCACTGCTTTGTTTGATCGACCCGCATTCAAGAATGCGGTGAGCCATGGAATTGTCTTGGGTAACGACGGACAGAAGATGTCCAAAAGTCTTAGAAACTACCCAGACGTAAATGAGGTCTTTGATCGCGATGGTTCTGATGCCATGCGCTGGTTCCTCATGTCCAGTCCAATCCTGAGGGGTGGAAACCTTTCAGTCACTGAACAGGGCATTCGCGAGGGTGTTCGGCAGGCGCTGTTGCCGCTTTGGAACAGCTATTACTTCTTCGCTCTCTATGCCAATGCCTCCAACTACACGGCAAGCCCATCCATGGCTTCCGAGGAGTTGCTGGATCGCTACATAATGGCGAAAACCAGAAGACTGATTGAAGAAGTCACCGCGGATCTCGATGCCTTTGACAGCTTCTCGGCGTCTGCCAAGGTCAGGGATTTTGCCGAGGTTCTAACAAATTGGTACATCCGTCGATCACGCGATCGCTTCTGGGCCGGTGACAAGGATGCCTTTGACACGCTCTACACGGTGCTGGAGTCGGTCTTTAGAGTCATCGCACCACTGTTGCCACTGGCTGCCGAGGAAATGTGGCGGGGACTTACCGGCGGCAGGTCGGTTCACCTGGAGTCCTGGCCGGAGGCTGAAGAGTTCGTAGCTGCCGATCGATTGGTTTCGGACATGGATGCCATCCGCGAGGCAGCTTCAGTCGGACTATCACTTCGAAAGTCATCGAAGCTCAGAGTGAGATTGCCGCTGGCAAAACTAACCGTGGCTGTTGCCGACGCTCAGACTCTCGGTGCCTACGCTGACCTCTTGGCTGAAGAGCTCAACGTCAAAAGCGTCGAGGTGGTTGAGGCAGATTCAGAGACAGCCAGCAAGTTCGGATTGGCTAAATCTCTGACAGTCAACGCTCGTGCGCTTGGGCCACGAGTGGGCAAGGACGTTCAGCGCATCATCGTTCAGGCCAAGTCTGGTAACTGGCAGCAAACCCCCGATGGTGTTGAAGTAGATGGAACCAAGCTGGAGGCAGGAGAGTATGAGCTAACCCTGGTGGCAAACGCGGACGACAGCAGCCAGCTGGTGGGCCTTACCTCGCTCGGCTTTGTGTTGCTCGACACTAGATTGACCCCGGAATTGTTGGCCGAAGGCCTAGCCAGGGACACCATTCGACACGTACAACAGGCCAGAAGAGATGCCGACCTCGATGTCTCAGATCGAATCAGTCTGGCTTTGACGGGTGATGAAGAATCTGTGACTGCACTCATCCAGCACAAGGAGCTCATATCCAAAGAGACCCTTGCCACTGAGCTTTCTATAGTTGCCGGAGCCGCAAGCAGCTTGCAGATTGGTGAAACCGGACAACTGGATATTTCCGTGGTAAAAAATTGAGCAGTTCCGATAATTTTGACACCATAGATCAAGTTCTGGCAGCCCTGTATGCCAGGCAGCCTGAGAGCAAAATTGAGGCCCGCTTAGATCCAACCAGGCGACTGGTCGACCTAATGGGAAGCCCGCAGGCAAACTACAAAATCATTCACATAACCGGCACCAATGGAAAGACTTCAATAGCCAGGATCACCGAACGGCTGTTGCGCGAACACGGGCTTAGAACTGGCCGCCTTACCAGTCCACACCTAGTGAAATTCAATGAGCGCATTGCCCTAGACGGTGAGCCAGTTGAGGATCAGCGGATCATCGATGCTTTTCAGGAAAACCTGCCGCTGATTGATTTGGTTGACCAGGAGCTCGAATTAGCCGGCGAAGCCGCGCTAACTTTTTTTGAGGTCTTCACGGCGTTGGCGTTTCATGTCTTCTCCGATGCGCCAATTGATGTCTTGGTGCTGGAGGTCGGCATCGGAGGCCTCTGGGATGCAACGAACGTTGCAGATGCAGACGTTGCAGTATTTGGGTCAATTGCGCTGGACCACCAAAAAACGCTAGGTGAAACGGTCGAGGAAATTGCAGAAACCAAGGCTGGAATCATCAAGCCAGGCTCGATCGTGGTTTCAAATTCACAGCTGGCTAGCGTCGAGGCAATCCTGAGGCGTCACGCTGAGAATGATGTTTTTATAGGCGACTGCGAGTTCAAGTTCTCCGATTCCGAGCCAGATGGCTTCGGCACCAGGTTCACAGTCCAAGGAATTTTTGCGGAATACCCGTCGGTCTGGATGCCGATCATTGGGCACCACCAGGCCCAAAATGCAACAACTGCGATCGTGGCAGTGGAGGCATTTTTGGGCAGGTCGATCGCAGACGAGGTGCTGCGAGCAGCCCTCGCAGACGCGATAACCCCTGGCAGGTTGCAGGTGGTCAGCAAGGAACCTCTAGTTGTTCTAGACGGTGCTCATAACCCAGCTGGGCTGGAAAGCCTGCGCGAGGCCATGAACTGGCATTTTGCAGCACCCAAAGCAGTCGGTGTGGTTGGAATGGTCGGCGACAAGGACCTTGTCTCAAGCGCTCAAGAGCTTGCAGGAGTTTTTGAGCACCTGATAATCACTAGCGTTCCGGGCGGCAGGGGAATTCCGGCATCTGAACTGGAAGCGGTATTCACCGACCAGGGCGTGTTGGTCGATGAAATTGATGAGGATTTTTGGTCGGCGTATAGCAGTGCCGTTAAACTTGGTGCAGAAACCAACCGGCCGGTCTTTGTTAGTGGCTCCCTCTATCTTGTTGGGGCACTGCTCGAACGGCTTCAAGACAAGGATGATGGTGAAGAGTAAATCCTCAAAAAGAGCACTGGCGTCGATTGCGCTTAGCTTTGAAGCTTTCGTGGTGTTCTTCGCCACCCTGACGGCCTTCGGTCTGAAGGCCGCGGACATCAGCCCGAATCTTCCTCAAACAGAAATTATTTGGGCCATTGGTTTGACCGTGGCGCTGCTTTGCATTTTGACTCCAGCCCTGCTTTCCAAGCCCTTCGGCTACGCGCTTGGCTGGTTGATCCAGGTTGCAGTGCTGGCTTCGGGCTTTTGGCTGTGGGGCATGTTTGTTATCGGGTCCATTGTTGCCGGTATGTGGATTTGGGCTCTGGTTGCCGGTGGCACAATAGACAAAGCTCGCGCGAATGTAGACAAATTGAAAGGACTCACCGAAGATGCAGACCCTAGTTCTAATTAAGCCAGATGGCGTTCGAAGGAACCTGATTGGCGAGATCATCTCCCGCTGTGAGCAAAAGGGCTATCAAGTCGCCAAGCTAGAGAAGCTAACTCCCTCTCGAGAGTTGCTTGCCAAGCACTACGCGGAGCACGAGGGTAAGGCCTTTTACGAGCCACTTATGGAATTCATGATGTCTGGCCCGGTCGTAGCTATCGCGCTAGAGGGCAACCGCGTGATCGAAGGTTTCCGAGTTCTTGCTGGACCAACCGATCCAACCGTGGCGGCTCCGGGAACTATCAGGGGCGACTTAGGGCGAGACTGGGGCACGAAGGTGGTTCAAAACCTTGTGCACGGTTCCGACTCAGACGAGAGCGCCGAGCGCGAACTGGCCCTTTGGTTCGACCAGAACTAGAACAGAGTCGGCCAGAACTCCCAGAACTGCACCAAAATCAAAACGGCAAGAATCAAGTAGGTCATCAGCGCCAGGACCCAGCTCCAGGAGTAAACAAACTCGCCCAGCTTGGGCCTATTTCCCAGATGTCCATCGTTTAGGGTTCGACCGAGCGTGATCCAGAACAGCGGAATTGTGGCAGTCCAGGCAACCATGCAGTAAATGCAAAGTGAGCCAATTACGTAAGCCGACTGGGTGAATAGCCAAATAACAAAAACGAAGGCACCGGCATGTCCGGCAAGGAATAAGCGCCAGAACCAGGGGGCAAATTTTGCTCCGGCAAGCATTGCCATTCCCACTACTACGGGAGCAAAGAACGCTGCTAAGCCAATTAGTGGGTTAGGGAAACCCAGCAGAGCGGCCTGCTCACTGAGCATTACCGACTTGCAGCTAAGAAACGGTGAGATGTCGCAAGAGGTTGAAGCCAGCGGATTTGCAGCAACGTGCAAGCGCTCTAGAGTCAAACCGAAGCTTGCAATCCAGCCCATTACACCGAGCGAGATTAGGGCAATTGGAAATAGCATCTTCAAATTATCCCATTTTTATAACATCCCATGGCATACTTGGTACAAAGATGCGATCACACTTGCATCAAAGATTTGTTCGGCGAGCGACATGCCCCGACGATAAGAATTAGGTTCCGGCTGCGGCTTGAACCACGAGAATGGCCTCAAGGGTGTGGACCAAAGGGCTTTATAGGGCACAAGTGGCTACCAAAAAAGAAGAACCAAAGAAACCGCTGACTCCTCAGCTAATTTTCCAGGCACCAGACCTCCCGACTCCAAAGGTGAATCCACGCAGCGGAAAGCTTGCCGACGAGGAAGCGACTGAGGCGCCGAAACGCGCTCCGGCAGCACGAACCAGAACCCGAACTAAGGCCGAACCAAGTCAATCCAAGAAGCAGGCGGATCAGCCAGCTGAGGAAAAAGAGGCTGGCTCGACTAGGGTCGCGGCCAAGCGCGCCAGGCGCAAAGACTCTCGCGACTCTGGTCGCCGCCGAACTGCTGTCACCGAGTCTGAGTTTTTGGCACGTCGCGAATCGGTCGATAGAAGAATGGTCGTCCGCGAAAAGGATGCCCGAGTTCAAATAGGCGTTCTTGAAGACGGCTTGTTGGTTGAGCACTATGTGGCTGAGAGCCAAGGTGGTTCACTAATCGGCAATGTCTACCTAGGAAAAGTTCAAAACGTGCTGCCATCCATGGAGGCAGCGTTCGTTGACATCGGGCGCGGCAGAAACGCTGTGCTCTACTCGGGTGAGGTTGACTGGGAGGCTGCCGAGACTGGCAACCAGCCACGTCGCATCGAACTTGCACTGAAGTCCGGAGATCATGTTTTGGTGCAGGTCACCAAGGATCCAGTTGGACAAAAAGGTGCTCGCCTTACTTCTCAAATTTCGCTACCGGGGCGCTTCCTGGTCTACGTTCCTGGCGGCAACATGTCCGGAATCTCCAGAAAGCTTCCTGAGGGAGAGCGCCAGCGTCTAAAGCAGATTCTGAAGCATGCTCTGCCGGAAGATGCTGGTGTGATTGTCAGGACCGCTGCAGAAGGCGCGACTGAGGATCAGCTGACTCTTGATGTTGAGAGACTCAAGAGCCAATGGGAAGACATCAATGCTCAGGTTGCCAAGGGTAAGGCACCAACTTTGCTCCACAGCGAACCAGATCTACTGGTCAAAATCATTCGCGATGTCTTTAATGAAGATTTCCATGAGCTAGTTATTTCCGGTGGAGATTCGCTCGAGACAATTCGCCACTACCTAGAGTCAGTGGCTCCAGAGCTGCTGGAGCGATTGGTTGAATACACCGACCAAGAAGATATTTTTGACAAGTACCGACTGGGAGATCAGATAGCCAAGGCGCTTGATCGCAAGGTGTTCTTGCCATCGGGTGGCTCGTTGGTAATAGACCGAACCGAAGCCATGACCGTGGTTGACGTGAACACAGGTAAGTTCATCGGTTCTGGTGGAAACCTTGAAGAGACCGTCACCAAGAACAACCTTGAGGCCGCGGAGGAGCTGGTTCGCCAGTTGAGACTGCGTGATATTGGTGGAATTGTCGTGGTCGACTTCATCGACATGATTCAAGAATCCAACCAGGAAATGGTGCGCAGGCGACTGCTCGAGTGCCTAAGCAGAGACCGCACCAAGAATCAGGTTGGCGAGGTTACGTCTCTAGGTCTAGTGCAGCTGACCCGAAAGAAGATCGGTCTGGGTCTACTCGAGACCTTCTCTGAGCCCTGTGACTGCTGTGCCGGCAGGGGAGTTGTGGTTCACGATGAGCCTCGATTCAAAATGCCTGAAGTTTCCGAGCCAAAGCGCGGAAAGAAGAAGGAAAAGCCAAAGGCTCAAGTTGTAAAGAAGATCGTTACAGCTGAACAGGCAGATGCCTTCAAGAGCGTTGTGAATCAAATCGCATCCGCCGGACACGCGGAAGAAGAAGTTGCGGCTGAGCCGGAGCAAAAGGAGCCAGAGGGTAAGACTGAGATTCTAAATGCGGTCCTAGATTCACTTCCAGAACCAGAGGTGCCAGCCAAGCCAAAGCGTCGCAGGGCGTCTTCGGTTGACAAAGTGAAAAAGACAACAGACTAAATACACGTTTTCATGTTGCCTCCGCTTGTTTTATTTGCTAAACTTCGAGGCTGTTGACCGCGTTCTGTGGTCAGACAAGTTTTCCCTAATAGTTAGGTTTCAAAGTGGTTTACGCAATTGTTCGCGCTGGTGGACGCCAGGAAAAGGTCGAGGTCGGCACCATAGTGACCATGAACCGCATTGCAGCCTCATCAGGCTCTGTTGAGCTGCCTGCAGTCTTGTTGGTTGATGGTGACAAGGTCACCTCTGATTCCAAGAGTCTTGCCAAGGTAAAGGTTGTTGCAGAGGTTCTGGAGCAGACTCGCGGCCCAAAGATTTCGATTCAGAAGTACAAGAACAAGACTGGATACAAGAAGCGTCAGGGCCACCGCCAGGACCTAACTCGTGTTCAGGTCACAGAGATCAAGTAAGTAGGAGTTAGACAATGGCATCCAAAAAGGGAGTTAGCTCCACACGTAACGGTCGCGATTCAAACGCTCAGCGCCTAGGCGTGAAGCGCCACGATGGTCAGGCTGTAAACGCTGGCGAGATCCTTGTCAGACAGCGCGGCACCCACTTTCACCCGGGTGTTAACGTTGGTCGCGGTAAGGATGACACTCTGTTCGCTCTTGCTGCCGGTGCCGTTGAATTCGGTGCAAAGGCTGGCCGCCGAGTTGTAAATATCGTTACCCAGTAACAGTTTTTTTACAGAGGCGGACCTGGATAAAAGGTCCGCCTCTTTTTTTTAGGGAGGCATGATGGTCACATTCGTCGATCAAGTTACCCTGCATCTTGCTGCCGGAAATGGTGGCGATGGGTGTACCAGCACCAAGCGGGAGAAGTTCAAGCCGCTTGCTGGACCAGATGGAGCAAATGGTGGTGACGGTGGGACCATCTCACTTGTTACGGACCTAAACACCACTACCTTGCTGGATTACCACCACCGTCCGCACCGGACCGGTCTCCACGGTGCTGCGGGTGCCGGTGATTTCAGAAACGGCGCTCATGGCGGCGACATTGCTCTGAAGGTGCCGGTAGGAACCGTTGTTAAGGATGCCAAAGGCAAGCTAATTGCCGACTTGGATGCGCCCGGTATGGAGCTAATTGTTGCCCAGGGTGGTCAAGGTGGCCTCGGTAACGCTGCCCTGGCTAACAGAAAGCGGATCGCACCCGGCTTTCACTTGCTTGGCGTCCCTGGCTGGCAGGGTGACATTATTCTCGAGCTTAAGGTGGTCGCGGATGTGGCATTGGTCGGGTTCCCAAGTGCCGGAAAGTCTTCCCTGATTGCGGCCATGAGCTCTGCTCGCCCAAAAATTGCCGACTACCCCTTCACCACCTTGCACCCCAACCTTGGAGTTGTCCAGGCCGGTGAGCAGCGCTACACCGTTGCGGATGTTCCCGGTCTTATTGAGGGCGCAAGTCAGGGCAAGGGTCTGGGTCTTGATTTCCTCCGCCATGTTGAGAGATGTAGTGCGCTGTTGCATGTGATTGATTGCGCCACTATGGAGCCGGGTAGAGATCCAATGAGCGACCTCAACGTGATCCTGGCTGAGCTTCGCGACTATCAGGTCCCTGAGGGACAGACTCCTTTGCATGAGCGACCCCAGCTGATCGCACTAAACAAGATTGATGTCCCAGATGCCAAAGAATTGGCGGAATTCGTGGCCGAGGATTTCCGGGCGCAGGGTTACCCCGTCTACCTAATTTCAACAGCCACCCACGAGGGACTGAAGGAGTTGAACTTCGCTCTTAGCACCGTGGTTGAAACTGCTCGAAAGAATCTAGTGTCTTCAACTCAGAAGCGGTTCTCCTTGATCGCCAACAAGGTTGATGACGGACACTACTTGGTTCGTAAAGAATCAATTTCCGGGGAAGATGTCTTCCGAATCATGGGTGCCAAGCCTGAGCGTTGGGTTGCCCAGACTGACTTTGGCAACACTGAGGCCGTTGGATATCTTGCCGAACGACTTGCAAAAATCGGTGTCGAGGATGAGCTAATTCGTGCCGGTGCCAAGCGTGGTTCAACTGTAATCATCGGCGAAGGTAATGGTGTGGTGTTTGATTGGGATCCATTGGTTGCCTCGGTGGCCGAGCTGGCTGAAATGTCACCATTAGCCGATGGCGAAAATAGGCGCACTAATCAGCAGCGTCGCGATGAGTATTATTCGATGATGGATCAAAGGGCCCGTGGTCGCGAAGAACGTGAAGCGGTTAGAGAGGCCAGCGTTTTTGTTGAAGAAGAGGAAAGTTGAAAACTTCGAAGGCAATTGCTGAGAGCACCAGAATAATCATCAAGGTTGGCTCAAGCTCAATTACTGGAGCCAATGAGGCACAGTTGGACCGCATCGTTGATTTGGCCGCAGAGCTTAGGTCTGCCGGCAAAGAAGTTTTGATTGTTAGCTCCGGAGCTATTGCCACAGCAGCACCTATCCTCGGGCTGACAGTGAAGTCCGACGACCTTCCAACCTCGCAGGCGCTTGCCAGCATCGGTCAGGCAAAACTGATGAGCCGCTACGAAAAATCTCTTGCTCGGCACAAGCTAATGCCTGGCCAGATTCTGCTTACCGTTGAGAATCTGGACAGCGAAATAACTGCCAGTAATGCACTTAGGGCGCTTGATCGACTCCTGGAAATTGGCGTGATTCCAATCATCAATGAAAATGACTCTGTGGCAACACACGAGATTCGGTTTGGTGACAATGACCAGCTGGCAGCCAGGGTTGCGAAAATTACCCAGGCTGATCTCTTGATTCTTCTCAGTGACATCGATGGTCTCTACAGTAAGCCTCCGCAGCAACCTGATGCTGTGCACATTCCAGTTGTTCCATACGGGGGCGATTTGGACCACGTTGAAGTCTCGGGAACCTCAACCGGATATGGAACCGGCGGTGCTTTGACCAAGCTTGCTGCAGCTCAGCTAGCAACGGCTGGAGGCGTTGGCGTAATCCTTACTGCCACCGAAAACGTTGGGGATTTGGTTGATGGTAGCTGTAAACACACCTGGTTTGAACCGGCAATCAAGGCTTAGGATTTCAAAATGGACATTCAAGAGCTATTGGCGGCCTCGAAGGCTGCGACTGTCTCGATGGCTGGAGCAAGCACCACCCAAAAGAATCTAGCGCTCGAGGGCATTGCCAGGGAACTCGAAGCTAACGTTGGTGAAATCGTCGCGGCCAACGAACTGGATTTGGCTGCCGGAGAGCAATCAGGGTTATCCAAGGCACTCCAGGACAGACTGCGGCTCGATGCTCAAAGGGTCAAATCCTTGGCCTCAGCAGTGCGAGAAATCATTTCGCTTCCCGACCCGGTAGGGGACTCGGTTCAAGGCAGGACTTTGGCCAATGGCCTGATGATTCAGCAGGTTCGGGTTCCGTTCGGCGTGATCGGATGCATCTACGAAGCTCGCCCAAATGTGACCGTTGATATCGCGGCTTTGGCAATCAAGAGCGGTAACTGTGCCGTGCTGCGCGGAGGAAGTGCCGCCGAAAACACAAACAAGGCGCTGATTTCTGTGATTCAAAAGGGCCTTATTGGCGCGGATTTGCCGTCGAGTGCAGTTGTGACCGTGGATCCATTCGGCCGCGATGGCGCTGTCGAGCTAATGCAAGCACGAGGCTTGGTAGATGTTTTGATACCAAGAGGATCCGCGAACCTGATCCACACCGTGGTCACCGAATCAAAGGTGCCGGTTATTGAAACTGGCGATGGAATTGTCCACATTTTTGCCGATGCTTCAGCCAATGTCGAGCTCGCCATTCCAATCATCGTCAACTCAAAGGCCCAGCGCCCCTCTGTCTGCAACTCACTTGAAACCCTGCTCGTTCACGAACAGGTAGCAGCAGAGCTTTTGCCCAAACTTGCAAAGGCTCTCGCGGAAAGCTCAGTACTAGTCCACGCGTGTGAACAGAGCATCGCCCTGGTGCCGGGTTCAATCCCCGCAACTGAACAGGATTGGGCGACCGAATACCTCGGGTTGGAGCTTTCGGTTCGTGTAGTCAAGAGCCTGGATCAAGCCATTGCTCACATCTCAAAGTATTCAACCAAGCACACAGAGTCGATCCTTACCGAGTCAATAGCCAACGCTGAGAGATTCCTGCAGGAGATTGATTCTGCGGTGGTGATGGTCAATTCGTCGACCAGGTTTACCGACGGCGGGGAGTTTGGGCTCGGTGCTGAAGTCGGCATTTCAACGCAGAAATTGCACGCTCGAGGGCCGATGGGTTTGCGGGAATTAACGTCAACCAAGTGGTTAGTTCGCGGTAACGGGCAAGTCCGAAGCTAAACTATGCATGTAGAAGGAGCCAAATTGATTTCATTACTCGCATCCGAAGGCGTTATTGTCTTTGAACAAGAACTTCCCATTCCCGCGATTTTATTCGGCGTCATTGCAATGGCGGCCTTCTTGTCCCTGGCTTTTGTTACCTGGTCCTACCGTGACGTCGCGAATCGCCACTCACACAAGGAATCGACTAACAAGGCTCACCACTAGACACTATGAACTCCAAGCGACCACGCATTGGTGTGATGGGTGGAACTTTTGACCCCATTCACCACGGTCACTTGGTAGCTGCCAGTGAGGTAGCGGCAGCACTTTCACTAGACGAAGTTATTTTCGTTCCGACCGGACAGCCCTGGCACAAAAAGGCCGTGAGCTCTGCCGAGCACCGCTATTTGATGACGGTCATCGCAACCGCTGCCAACCCACAGTTCACCGTAAGTCGGATTGACATCGATCGTCCTGGGCTCACATACACAATCGATACTCTTACCGACATCGCCAGCGAAAGACCAGACTCCGATCTGTTCTTTATTTCAGGTGCCGATGCCATTGCACAGATTCTTGCGTGGAAGGAAATCGATCAGGTCTGGTCTCTGGCCGAGTTCGTGGCCGTTAGTAGGCCTGGCCACACCTTGGAGCTGCCAGAGGCTCCCGATGCGAAGATCTCGGTTCTCGAAGTCCCTGCCCTGTCTATCTCTTCCACGAACATCCGCAAGCGCGCTGAAGAAAAGAAGCCAATTTGGTATCTGGTGCCAGATGGCGTCGTTCAGTACATCGCTAAGCACTCGCTTTACGGCGGTGCAAAGTGAACGCACCTTTGACCAGAAGAGAATTACGTGCTCTGGAGCGGCAGGCAGAGCTTGCTGAGGCTCCTGCAGAGCAACAGGCCATGCAGATCGATCTAGCTCCTCCTCCAGTGCTTACAGAGTCGCCGGAGCCTGAGCCGCAGCCAGCTCTGACCAGGCGACAGATGCGGGAAATGGGTCTTTTGAATGCTCGGTCATCGGACTCAGTGGTAGCGGACTCACCGGCACCACAAAGCACCCCCGAACCAACTGCTCCATCAAGCAGACGGCAAATAGGAGATGTGCTTGGTGAACCGATGGATCCTGTTCTGGAGGACACTCCCGTGAACCCGAGTGCCTTTGTTCCCTTGGACTTGCCAGATCAGTCAGTCGAGGAAGTATTTTTTACCGGAGCCAACATCTTGTCTGAGCCAACTACTCAGTCAATAATCCTCGACACCACAACAGACGCAATCATGCTTCCAGTTGACACCGGCGAAATGACTATCACCGGTTCGATTTCGATAGTTTCTGACCCGGGTACCGATTCGCAGCCGGCTGGTTACGACATTGACCACGAATACACCAGCCAGGATGCGGTTGTTGGGGTTGTCTCACTAGTGAACCCAATCAGTGCCGCTGAATTGATAGACCAGCGTTCACCGGTGGGGGTTGTTCCACAATCAGTGCTCCGCAGAGGTTGGTGGAAGCCTTGGGCTTTAGCGCTGGGTGCACTAGCCCTGGCAATTACTGCCATACTTTCAAGCATCACCATACTCGGAGCCCTGGGAGGCTAATTCAGTGCCAGCAACCAAAGAAACTAAAGATCTCGTTCAAATCGCAGCCAAGGTTGCCATGGACAAGCTCGGAGAGAACGTAGTCGCGCTGGATGTAACTGAGCCCTTCGCCCTAGCCGAGGTGTTCTTGGTTGTCAGTGCCACCAACGAACGTCAAACCCAGGCAATTGCTGATGCGATTGAGGATGAGTTTTTGGAGCGTAAAATCAAGGCTCGATTCCGAGAGGGTAGGCAAGCCGGGCGCTGGATCCTGCTGGATTTTGGTGACTTGATTGTGCACGTGATGCACGAGCAGGAGCGTGAGTTCTATTCACTGGAACGACTTTGGAGTGATTGCCCGGTTGTAGCTATCGCCTAAGTTTTTTGTGTAGACTAAGGCAGTTCATGGGCCTGTGGCGCAGCTGGTAGCGCACCTGCATGGCATGCAGGGGGTCAGGGGTTCGAGTCCCCTCAGGTCCACTCATGAACCCAATCTCAAATTTCGGAATCGATCTCTAGATATTTAATTCTCGACGTGAACCCCGAAGTGATTCTGACTCTGTTTGCCGTCACTCCAAATTCTGCTGCAATGAACTTGATTACCGCCTGGTTTGCGGCGCCATCGACCGGCTTGGCCTTGATCTTCACCACATGGATTCCGTCTTCAGTGAGCTCGAGGCTTTCTGGGCCTCGGGCACCTGGCTTGACGTGAACCTTTATCTTCATTTTCCCGAGTCTAGGGATTCTTGAGCTCAGAGCTGACTAGCAGCAGCTTTTCAGGAAATTCACTTAGGATTTTCCTAATTGTTTATGAAAGGAACAGCGTGGCCATCTCTCACAACCCAGCCTTCAACCAAAGCATGCGCACTGGCCTAAGTGTCAGTCAGCGTGATCAGCAGCAGGTTAATGCAGAATTCGAAAGAATGACCACAACTCCAATGACCATGGAGGGTACTACCTCCAAGGTGATCGGCCTATTCGTGGCCGTATTGGCTGGAGCTGGAGTTACCTGGTTCTTTGAGCTTTACTCGCTGTTCTTCCCGGCAATGTTTGTCGGTTTAGGGCTCGGGCTCTGGGCTAGTTTCAGCAAAAAGGTTCGCCCTGGCCTCTACATGGCCTACGCCCTAGTTCAGGGAGTCTTCATTGGTGGCATCAGCGGTCTGCTCGAGATGCAGTATCCGGGAATTGTCCAAACTGCAGTGGTGGGAACCTTTGCAACTGCCGGGACTATGTTTGCCGCCTATCGTTTTGGATGGGTCAAAGTAAACCAGCGCTTTACTCGTTTTATGACCTTTGCGATTACTGGCTACCTGGTCTTTGCACTTGTGAATCTGGGCTTTGCGATGTTTGCCGGGATTAGCATTTACAGCTCTCCGTTCGGGTGGCTGATCGCATTGGCTGGTGTTGGACTTGCCGCCTTCACTTTGAATCTTGATTTTGAGGTTATTAGCCAGGGTGTTAGTCAGCGTTGGCCACAGGAGATGGAATGGCGTGCCGCCTTTGGGCTGACCGCATCTTTGATTTGGCTATATGTTGAAATTTTGCGCCTAGTCGCAATTTTCAACCAGGACTAAGAAGCTCGTTGCTGCCACTGTTGCCACAGCTGGCGTAAATCCCAGGCGTTCTCAGCAAGGACTGAAACTCCGCGCACTCCGGTGCGACGAGTCTTTCCGGAAATCAGCAATAGCTTGTTTTGAAATAGCAGATTGCTGCACCTGCGCTGGGCCTCGTCAAAGAATGTTGCGTCCGCTAAACCAGTACCGTCGTCCAGGCTTATAAATACAACCCTCTTGCCACTGCGCATCGGGGGAGTCTGGGTTGCAACCCTTACACCTGCAACCAAAACCTCGGTGTTGCTGCGAATGCCAATTAGCTCACCGGCTCTAACAACCCCCATTTCGTCGAGCATCTGCTGAAATTTTTCAATTTGATGCCGGGTGATATCCATCTTGGTTATTGCCAGCTCTGATTCAAGTTCCATCTCTTTGGAGATCGGGGCATTGCCAACTGGAAGCTGATCTAAATTCTTTAGATCAAAACTCAGCTGGTTGGCATCAAGTTTCGGTGCTGCTTTGGCGGCAAGCTGCCTTATTTTCACAAGCAGGTCGCTCCTGTTATGGACAGCGGCCTCACCTTCAATGCCGGCAACTGCATCAAGTGCTCCAACAAGCGCAAGTTTCTCAAGTGTTCTTCTGGATGGCCTTGCTCTTAGGTAAAAATCAGTGACGTCCTGAAACGGCTGTTCGCAGATTATTCGTTCAACTTCCGGTTTGGAGATTCCTGCAATCTCGGATAGTGACACCCGAACCGCCACGTCACCATCGTGTTTCTCGACAAGGTATTCATTGGTGGACCGGTTGACGTCTATGCCAAGCAGCTTCACCCCAAGCCTTCTTGCCTCCGCTAGTAATAGTCGCCGCGGATACATGCCTGGATCGTGAGTCAGTAGACCTGAAATGAATTCAGTTGGGTAGTGGGTTTTTAGCCAAGCAGAGTGATATGTGGGGACGGCAAAGGCGGCACCGTGTGCCTTGCAGAAGCCGAAGCTTCCAAACCCTTCGAGCACCGACCACACCTTGTCGATTACCTGCTGACTGTAGCCTCTGGCCGCCGCCGCTTTCTTGAAGTATGTTGCAACACCTTGAGCCTTGGCGGGCTTGCCGAGTTGGCGCCTCATCTCATCGGCCCTGGCTAATGTGCAGCCGGTCATAACCTTCATAATCCGCATCAATTGCTCGTGAAAAACAACTACTCCGTAGCTCTCTTCCAAAATATCTCGGAGGTCTCTGTGCATGTAGTCCGGTTCAATGAAGCCGTGTCGCCCATCCAGATAAGGCTTGATCATGTTGCCCTTCATGGGGCCGGGCCTAAACAGTGAAATTTGCATGGTTAGATCGTTGAACTTTGTTGGCTGGTGCTTCCCGGTTAGTTCACGTTGACCGGGGCTTTCTATTTGAAACAGCCCCAGAGTGTTGGTGGTTCGAATCATTTTGTAGACAGCTGGATCATCCTTGTCCACTCTGTCCAAATCAAGGTCCACCTGCTTGACTCTCTTGATCTCTTTGACTGTGTAGGCCATTGCACTTTGCATCCTGACTCCGAGTACGTCCAGCTTCAAAAAACCCATTGGGTCCATGTCGTCTTTGTCGAACTGGCTCATCGGCAGGCCCATGCCGCTTGGCTCAGTGGGTGTTAGATCCAGAAGACTTGAATCGCCCAAAATAACTCCGCAGGGATGCATTGAAATGTGCCGGGGGAGCCTGTCTAGGCGCTGGGTTATATCCACCAGTAGGTTTAGCTTTCTATCGGTTTCGGTGAGTTTTGAAAATTCTGCGAGCTCGGGCTTTTGGTTCAACTCGGTTCGGAAATTACGCGCTGAAAAGCGCCACATGTTTTTTGCTATTTCGTCAATTTGCTCCTCCTCCAGACCAAGTGCCAATCCACCATCCCGCACCGCTCCGCGCCCGCGATAGGTAGATTGCATGGAGAGCAGCGTTACCCTGTTGCCTCCGTAGCGCCGGAAAATGGCTCGGTATATTTCGTGCCTTCTTGCCGACTCGACATCTATGTCGATATCCGGCAGCGTGCTGCGCTCGGTCGACAAGAAACGCTCAAAGAGCAAACCTTCGGCTACCGGGTCAACTCCGCTTATGCCGAGCAGGTAATTAATCAGCGAGCCAGCCCCCGAACCCCTTGCCGAAATTCTGATGCGCATATCTCTGATCATTTGCGCAACATCGGCAACCGTCAGGAAGTAGGTTGAAAACCCGAGCTTATTTACTGAAATTAACTCTTTGGAAAGCTGATGCTGAACCGTTGCAAGCTCGGCTGCCTTGATCTCTGGGTATCGCCAGTTGATGGCTGAATGAGTTTTTTGCCAGAGCACCTCAAACGGGTTTCCGGTTATTCCAAGTGCACTTTTTTCTGGAGTTTTTGGTTGATTCCAGCCGCAGTCTTGTTCTGGATCCAGAAAGCAATTGCTGGCCAACCGCTCGGTGTTCTCAATCAAGGCCATTGACTGTTTTGTGTCCTCGGTCACCTCCAGTGCCAGGGCGGCAATCTTTGAGACTGGCTTTAGCCAGGCCTGAGCATTCGGCTGTGGCTCAAATAAGCCAAGTGGTTCCAGGTGTCTGGCTGAATCCAAAACATCGGCTGTAAGTGCCCCATCTGGCTCTATGTAGCGAACGGCATTGGTCATTACGGCTGAAATGCCAGTTGCTGTCGCCAGGTCCAACATTGCCCGGGCGTGTTTTGTTGAACCAATCAACCCCGGCTCTGTCATGTGGTTCACCACTTCAATTGCCAAGGAGCCCGGAGTTGGAAACTGCTCCTTCCAGAATTCAGAGAGCTCTTTAGCTTTTCCTGGCTCTTTTAGTACCAACCTGCTCAGAGAGCTTTCTAGGCCGAGCAAAATTGTGCAGTTTGCCTGCTCCCTAAAAAAACTTGCTAGTTCTTGGATAGACAGCGAAGTTTCCTTTTTACGACCCTTGCGGCTTGTCGCCAGTGACACAATCCGGCAAAGCGTGGACCAACCCAAGCCCTTGTTGTGGCCATGTGCAAGGATCACCACACGACCAAGGTCCTGCTCTCCGGTGATTTTTAGGTTCACGCCGACTATCGGACTAATGCCAACTGAAATACAGGCACCAATGTGCTTCACGGCTCCGTAGAGGCCATCACGATCTGTAATTGCTAAACCACTAGAGCCCATGGCTGAAGCGGCAGCAACGAGCTGTTCTGGGCGGTTCACTCCATAGTGGGCAGAAAAGGCAGAGCTGACGTTGAGGTGGCTAAAGCCCATTTAGCCGGTAGCCTCTTCAATTTCCCAGCTGTCTTCTGGTAGTTGGTGGCGCAGCTGAAAAAAGTATCTACCGGTTGTGCTTGCCGCCCACAATCGCCACATTTCGGTTTCAACTAGATTGCGCCCCTGACCGACCTCGGCTTGGCCGGCATGTTGCCACCAAAGCGATCTGGAATACCAACGAACTGGCCTGGAAGAGGTTAGAAAAAGTTCCCCACGCCAGTCAAAAGACGCGGGTGCTCCATCGGCGTCAAGCATGACACCAGTAGCAAGCTCAATTTCCAAAGCTAGCGCCCCTTCTAACTATTCGAACAAATGTTCGATTAGTTAGAAGTGTATGACTTGACTAAGACATTTACAAAATCAAATTTTGATTCTGTTGATCAATTACAAAAAACCTGCACAGCCGCTACACGAAGCACAGCTAATTCCTCTAAGAGATCTCCAATGGAGTGTCTCCAATTGGTCCAGAAAGCATTTCTAGTCGCTTCCGGAACGAATTCAGCTTCTTTGCTCCCAAAACAGGCATGTCGCCCCATGCAGTGACCAGTCTTATGCCTTGTAGTGCCGAAAGACTCCAGATTTCAAGGCCGGCTAGGTCTTGAGGCTGCTTGCGCACCTCTCTGGTTTCGTACCCAGCCTGGTTCGCCAGTTCGAAAACGAGCGACCTTGTTACCGAGGGCAGCCAATCTGTGGAATCATCCGGACCGCAAAGAACGTCTCCCTGCCACCAAACGATGGAAGACAGTGCACCATCTGCTACGTGGCCACCGGCATCGAGAATGACAGCCTCATCTGCTCCATGCAGGTTTGCCTGCCTCCTAAGCTTCTGGCAGACCGAGAGATCCGGCCCCTTGACTAAAGGCTGGTTTCGCGGGTCTGGCTCGTTCAGTGACCAAAGCGTGCAGTGGGGGCTTCTAATCGGTGCCGGTCGGATTCTGAAAAATAACTGCTGACCAATTGGCTGAAAATGGCGAAATTCGATTCTTGGAAACCATGATTCTTCCAATGGTGTGGCGGCAATAACCGCGTCGAAGAAATCAAGCAGCTCTGGCCGAGAAATGTCAGTAACCGATCTGGCAAAACGCGCAAAGTGACGGTCTAATCCGCGAACCATGCCTTCGTTCACCAGCCAGCTGTCGGCCACCGAGAGTGAGCCGGGGATGGCGTGGTCAACCGGTATCAGGTCATTACCCGTGAATTGGTAGACATCACCCGTTACGCTCATCTCAACAAGATTACGGGTCTAAAGGACTAAAGATTGCCACTTTTTAGCGAACGCATTGAGGGTTGGAGCGCAATCCCTGACACTTTTGTGTCATTTTTTGCCGCTAGCCCCAATTCATTTTGGCTCGATCGAGAGCATCACCATGATTCTCGCTACTCGATCATTGGCTCCGGACTCTACTCAGAGCAGATGCCAACCTCAGAGCCTGACTCCAGCCCAGGGCAGTTGCCATTCAGTTTCAGGCCAGGGTTTGTCGGGGTTATTAACTATGCGCTTCCAGAAGCTGCCCGACTTGAGGTTTCTGGGATCGATGTTGATAGGGCGTTTGTATATGACCACGACAACCGCGCCATGTTTTTCCTTGGAAACTTCGCAGATGAGGCCGCCTTCAAGCAGTGGTTTCACGCGGCCCTACTAAGGCTGGCACTGGTCGGAGGTGATGCCGCAAGTTACCAAATGGCTCATGATCCAGCTTCGGCCGCTAGGTTCAGCGCGCTTGATTCAAAAAGCGACTATCTGGCGAAAATTGAAACCGCGAAGGATCACATTGCAAAAGGCGACATCTATCAGCTTTGCTTGACCACTGAACTGCAGGCAGATTACGTAGGGGATCCGCTGGCCCTGTTCCTCAGGCTCAGAAGGGCGCACCCAGCCCCGTACTGCACGTTTTTGAAAACAGAGCAGGCGACCTACGTGAGCATTTCTCCAGAGCGGTTCATAAGCGTTCAGGGCTCAAGAGTCACCAGTTCTCCGATCAAAGGCACCAGGCCCAGGTCGAATGATCCGGCTGAAGATCTAGAGCTGCAGCAACGACTTGGCTCGGATGAAAAAGAGCGTGCTGAAAACCTAATGATTGTGGATCTGATTAGAAACGATCTGTCGAGCATTTGTGAATCAGGCAGCGTCAATGTTGAGTCACTGCTGGCAATTCGGTCCTACTCGACGGTGCACCAATTGGTATCCGATGTCAGTGGCGAGCTAGTGGAGTCAAAAAACGGGTTTGATGCCTTGCGCGCCTTGTTTCCCGGGGGGTCGATGACCGGAGCGCCAAAGATAAGTGCCTGCGCAATTTTGGAGCAACTGGAAAAGCGCGAGCGCGGTGCTTACGCAGGAGCGATTGGCTGGATTAGTGCCACCGGCGACATGGATTTGGGCATGGTTATCAGAACGGCAATCTTTGAAGCCTCGCGAGTAAAAATTGCAGTGGGTGGCGGAATTACATCAGGTTCGCACCCAGCCACTGAGCACGCCGAAGTCCAGTTGAAGGCAATGGCGCTTGTTGAGGCCATGGGAGCTGAGGTCAGTTGGTAATCTATGTGTTTGAACGAAGTTGAAGGTAGCTAATTGCAAGAGAATTACGACGTCACCGAAATCCAGAATAAATGGCTTCCGGTTTGGGACGAAATAAAGCCTTTCGACTCATCTAGAGCGGATGATGATAGGCCCACCAAGTATGTTCTGGACATGTTCCCATACCCTTCAGGGGACCTGCACATGGGCCACGCCGAAGCCTACGCACTCGGAGATGTAATAGCCAGATACTGGGCCCAGAAGGGCTACAACGTAATGCACCCGATTGGCTGGGACGCCTTCGGACTGCCGGCAGAAAACGCGGCGATTAAGCGTGGCTTAGATCCGCGCGATTGGACCTACGAAAACATCGCCCAGCAAAAAGCTTCAATGCGCAGATATGCCTGCAGCTTCGACTGGGATAGGGTCTTGCAAACCTGTGATCCTCTCTATTACCGCTGGAACCAGTGGCTATTTCTAGAGTTCTACAAAAAGGGCCTTGCCTACCGCAAGAACTCAAACGTGAACTGGTGCCCTAGTTGCCAGACTGTTTTGGCTAATGAGCAGGTAGTTCAAGGTTTGTGTGAGCGCTGTGACTCGGTGGTCACCAAAAAGGCACTGACCCAGTGGTACTTCAAGGTGACCGACTATGCCGACCGGCTCTTGGATGATTTGGACCAACTTGAGGGCAAGTGGCCCTCCAAGGTGCTCTCGATGCAGCGCAACTGGATCGGTCGCTCCCAGGGTGCAAACATTGATTTCAAGATCGTTGATTCCGAGCAAAAAATCTCGGTGTTTACAACTAGGCCCGACACGCTCTTTGGTGCAACCTTCATGGTCCTAGCCGCCGACAGCGAATTGGCAGCGAACCTGGCCGCGAATGCGTCCGACACCGTTCAGCAGGCATTCGAGCAGTATTTGGATGGCGTCAAAAAGGCAAACGACATCGAGAGACTTGCAACGGACCGCAAGAAAACCGGTGTTTTCTTGGAGCAGTACGCGATTAATCCGCTCAGCGGCGAACAGGTTCCAATCTGGGTCTCTGACTATGTACTTGCCGACTATGGCACCGGCGCCATCATGGGTGTTCCGGCTCACGACGACCGTGACATTGAGTTTGCCAAGGCAATGGGGCTTGAAATCAAAATGGTTGTGGACACCGGGGAAGAAGACCCAGCTGTTTCCGGCATTGCCACAAGTGGCGATGGCGTGATTGTGAACTCTGGCGAACTAAATGGCCTGAGTAAACAAGACGCAATCGCAAAAGCAATTGAGATTGCAGAATCAAAGGGAACCGGAGTTGGGTCGAAAAACTTCAGGCTTCGAGACTGGCTGATCTCAAGGCAGCGCTACTGGGGAACTCCTATCCCGATTATCCACTGTGAGAAGTGCGGTGAAGTTCCCGTTTCACAGGACCAGCTCCCAGTTACCCTGCCTGACAGTTCAGGATTAGACCTGCAACCAAAGGGAACCTCTCCGCTTGGTGCAGCCGATGAATGGCTGAACGTTTCCTGCCCTAGTTGCGGTGGTGCTGCAAAGCGTGACTCAGACACGATGGACACCTTTGTTGACAGCTCTTGGTACTTCCTGAGATTCCTATCGCCACACTCGGAGGAGTTCGCGTTTGATCCGGCGGAAGCCAAGAAGTGGGCACCGGTTGACCAGTATGTCGGGGGGGTGACTCACGCAATCCTGCACCTGCTCTATGCGCGCTTTTTCACAAAGGTTCTGCACGACATCGGAATGGTTGATTTTGAAGAGCCATTCACCAGGCTCTTGAACCAGGGCATGGTTTTGATGAACGGTTCGGCGATGAGCAAGTCGCGAGGCAACCTAGTGCGACTAAGCGAGCAGCTGGATATCCATGGAGTTGACGCAATCCGTCTGACCATGGCCTTTGCCGGGCCTCCCGAAGACGACATAGATTGGGCTGACGTTTCGCCTGCTGCATCAGCCAAGTTCTTGGCTCGAGCGTGGAGGATCGCCAAAGATGTTGATAGCGAGCCCACCGCTGACTTTGCTGCTGGCGACAAGGGTGTCCGCAAGGCAACTCACCAGTTCCTGGTTGGTTTTGAAGAGGCCATCGAGGCTCACAAGTTCAATGTGGGCGTGGCGAAAGCGATGGAGCTGACTAACGCCCTTCGCAAAGCTATTGATCAGGGCGTCGGACCTAAGGACATTGCTGTTCGAGAGGGCGCAGAAGAGCTGGCCAAGGCGCTAAGCCTGTTCGCTCCCTACACCTCGGAGGACATGTGGCAGTTGCTCGGTCACGAGCCTGCTGTGGCTTTGGCAGGGTTTGGAACCGTTGATCAGAGTCTCTTGGTCGAACAGAGCACAGTTGCCGTGGTGCAGGTAGATGGAAAACTTCGGGACAAGTTCGAAGTTGACCTGTCCATAACTGACGCTGAGCTAGAGGCGATGGCCATGGCTTCTGCGGCGGTTCAAAGGACCATCGAGGGCAAAGAGATCGTCAACGTCATCGTTCGAGCTCCGAAGCTTGTCAACATAGCCACAAAATAGTCCCCCATAAACAGAGATAACCCATGGCCGATTTGAGCCATGGTTTATTGGCAATTCTTGGGGAATGCAGAAACTTATTGACTGGCTAAAGTCACTAGATCCCAAAAAACGCAAGCAGCTGATTCTTGCTTCAATCCTGGTCGGGTTGCTCTTTGGCGTGCTGTTATCAAACAATGCAGCTCCTCAGGCCCCGGAAGCCGCGCCAGAGCAAAGCGGCAGCTTTTCAATTTCCGGTGAAATCTTCATTCATGTTGTGGGGGAGGTTCAGGCACCCGGCCTATACGAAGTGAGCTACGGGGCCAGAGTCAGGGACGTTGTTGAGGCTGCCGGTGGATTCACTGACGCCGCTGTGCAGTCGAGCGTGAATCTTGCCAGATTGGTATCTGACGGAGAACAGGTCGTGGTCTTAGCCGAGTCTCAAATGGCAACTGACTCCAGGGGTGGGTTCATCTCACTAAATAAGGCAACGGCCGCTCAGCTGGAGGAGCTACCGGGCATTGGCCCGGCACTTTCCGCAAGAATCATTGCCTATCGAGATCAGATCGGCTCCTTCGCCAGTGTTGAGCAGCTGTTGGAGGTAACCGGCATCGGCGCCAAGTTGTTTGATCAGCTAAAGCAAAAGCTAACTTTGTGATTGTTGCAATTGCGGGAATCTATTGGCTCGCGCTCTGGGTAACTGCACCACCAGGAGCACAGTCGCAGTTGAAGTTGTCCTATCCAAAAATTGAATTCATCGAGTCGATTCGCCATGCATTTGTCCTGAACGCACAGGGGGTTACAGCTGACTCAAAGGCGCTGGTTGCCGGACTGGCTATCGGCGAACGGGATTTGTTGTCGGCCGAGGTTGCCGAGCAAATGAAGACTCTTTCACTGACACATTTGGTGGCAGTGTCTGGGGCAAACCTGGCAATCATCATGGGGGTTTGTTACCTGGTTGCAGCTGGACTGTCGCTGTCTCGAAACTCTAGATACATCAGTGCATTATCGGTAATGGTTGCCTATGTGCTTGTGGTTGGACCGGAATCAAGTGTTCTCCGGGCGGCAACTATGGCTTCCTTTGTCGCGGCAGGACTTTGGCTTGGTCGAGGCTCAAACCCAATTTACGCGCTTGCCTGGGCGATTATCTTCCTGTTGGCAATCGACCCTGGACTGGCTGTCGACTTCGGCTTCTCGCTGTCGGCCTTGGCAACTCTTGGTCTATTGACAATCGCAAAGCCCGTTTATCAGTGGGCATCCGAGTATGTTCCAAAGCTAGTAGCCGTTGGTCTAGCCGCGAGCTTCTCTGCCCAGCTGGTAACCACTCCGATATTGCTAATGCTGCAACCCTCAATTCCGGTTTATTCGGTACTAGCGAATCTGATCGTGGAGCCCGTGGTTGCGCCAGTAACTGTGCTGGGCATCACGGCTCTGATCCTGGCTATGCCGCTGCCGCTGATCAGTGCTGCTATTAGCTACGTTGCGTCACTGGGCACCTGGTGGATAACCGTCGTGGCAGCGACTCTGTCGAGCTGGCCGGCTGCCAGACTTCACTTTGTGGCAGGCCCTGCAGGCATTGTCTTGGCCTTTATTGTGGTCGGTCTAGCGCTGTCTATTTACTACCAAAAATTTGCGCGCTATCGAGTGATGCTTGCGGTCAGCTTGATCGGGGCGGTCACTATTAGCTTGTCCTGGTCCATCGTCGACCAGCTGCGCTACCAACAGTTTGCGGGGAAGTGGGATGTGGTGAATTGTGATGTGGGTCAGGGGGATGCGCTTGTGATCCAATCTGCTGGGGTTACCGCTCTGATTGACGTGGGTCGTGAGCCAGAACCGATTGATAGATGCCTTGAGAACCTGGGAGTAGACCAAATTGATTTGCTGGTCATCACACATTTCGACGCAGACCACGCTGGAGGAATTCACGGTGCCCTGCGAAATCGACAGGTGAGTCGGGCCATAATTTCGGGATTCGAAGATGATCGCCCTCTGGTGTCACTGATTGACCAGGAGCTCGATAGTGCAAATGTGCTGGTCTACCAGGGCTTTGCCGGAATGTCAGGTTCGCTAGGGGATCTGCAGTGGAAAGTGCTGTCTCCAACAGCTAACGCTTGGGAGGCAAAGGACAGCAATGACGCATCAGTGATTATCAGCTTCGTAGGTGCCGATTTCTCGGTCCTTGCACTCGGTGACCTCCGAGAAGTCGGTCAACAGCGCTTGCTAAGAACCTCGTCTGCCGCGCTCAGGGAGCTGACAAGAAAGCCACTGCTACTGAAGGTGGCTCATCACGGCTCAGCCGATCAGTCCGTCGAGCTCTTTCGGGTACTCGGGCCTGAGGTGGCCATTTTCTCGGTCGGCCGAAATCCCTACGGGCACCCAACTAACAAAGCTCTGACCATGGCTAGAAATTTTGCAGGCAGCTCGGTTCGGACTGACGAACTCGGCTCGATTGCACTTTGGATCGAAAATGCAGGCTGGAAGATTTCTGCCGCAGGTAAACTGACGGCGTGAGCACAGGCAAAACAGTCAATTGGCATCAAGCAGCTCCAGCGAGCCTTGTTCTTATTACTGGCCCAGAGGCCTACCTAGCACAGCGTGCCGCTAGGTCAATCAAGGACCAACTGAAAGCTCAACATCCTGATCTTGAATTCACCGAGGTGCAAGACGGTGAATACTCCCCGGGATTGATCTTCAGCCTGGCAGCGCCATCACTGTTTGAGGAACCCAGAATGGTGCTGATTCAGTCTGCAGCAGAGTCCCTGACTGAAGATTTACTAAAGCTCTTTGAAGACGGACCACAAAACTGCACGATTGTGTTGAGGTTGCCAAATTTGGTCGGCCACAACGGGAAGGCTAAGAAGGCGCTTTCGCCTATGGCTCTAAATGTCGTCTGTGATGAGATCAAGAAAGATGCCGATCGCATCGATTTTGTGAAGCGAGAGTTTCAAAGGCTAGGTGTTCCAGTGGATCAAGCTGCGACAAGGGCATTGATTACAGCCTTCGGTTCTGACATGGGTGAGCTGGGAGCGGCATGTGACCAGCTTGCTAAGTCCGGCAAAGGCAGCATTTCACTAGCTGATGTGGACAGAACTTTCGAAGGTCGCGTTGAAACCAATGCCTTCAAGATTGCCGACGCCGCTCTTGCCGGCAATGCCTCTGAGGCAATTCGCCTATTTCGGCATGGATTCGCAACCGGGCTCGACACGGTTGCCCTGACCGCTGCGCTGTCGATGAAGATAAGACAGCTTGCAAGGTTGTTCAATGACCGCAATGCTTCTGCAGCAGCTGTTGGCATGCAACCGTGGCAGCTTGATCGAGCAAGGAAAGAACTGGCTGGCTGGAAAGAGTCGGAGTTGATTGAGTTGGTGCAGCTGGCTGCACAAACCGATTCTGATGTGAAGGGTGCCAGCCGCGACCCGGAATACTCCATCGAGAAATTACTGCTAGCAATGGCTAAATCAGGGCAATAAAAAAACCGAGCCATTGGCTCGGCTTCTCTAAGTAATTCTTTAGAGGCTGTTGACCTTCTTGGCGATAGCCGACTTGCGGTTTGCAGCCTGGTTCTTGTGAATGACGCCCTTGCTAACCGCCTTGTCAATCTTGCGGTTTGCGTTCACTAGAGCCTCGGCAGCAGCTGCCTTGTCGCCCGCGCTACTTGCCTCGCGCACGCTACGGATTGCTGACTTGAGCTCAGTCCTTACGGCCTTGTTGCGCTCCTCAGACTTGAGGTTGGTGCCAATCCGCTTGATCTTTGACTTGATGTTTGCCATGTTCTACTTTCTACGGCGAAAACTTTTTTACGCAGGAATCCCCGCGAACAAGGCAAAACTCTACCAGTTTGGCAACCAGTGAGCAAGCAACATGGGAGAATACCTTTGTCCAGTCTTCCCAAAATGAGGTTTATTTGTCGCCACGTGCACGGTCTGCTTTAGAGCCGGCTAAGACCAATCAGGAGCAATTGCGCAATTTCTGCATCATTGCTCACATTGATCATGGCAAGTCAACGCTTGCCGATCGCATGCTTCAGCTAACCGGAATTGTTAGCGACCGTGACATGAGGGCCCAGTATCTGGACCGAATGGACATCGAGCGCGAACGTGGCATCACCATCAAATCTCAGGCGGTAAGGCTTCCTTGGGAGCTAAATGGGGACACTTTTGCACTGAACATGATTGACACCCCAGGCCACGTTGACTTCACCTACGAGGTGTCACGGTCACTTGCTGCCTGTGAGGGCGCGGTCTTGCTGGTTGATGCAGCTCAGGGCATTGAGGCTCAGACGCTCGCGAACCTATATTTGGCAATGGAGAATGATCTAGAGATCATTCCGGTGCTGAACAAAATTGACTTGCCTGCAGCTCAGCCAGAGAAATTTGCCGAGGAGTTGGCCAATCTAATTGGTGGCTCACCCGAGGATTGCCTGCGAGTGTCGGGCAAGACTGGCGAAGGTGTCAGTGAGCTCTTGGATCGGATCGTTGAGCGGGTGCCTGCTCCGAGTGGAAATATTGACGCCCCTGCCAGGGCGATGATTTTTGACTCTGTCTATGACAGCTACCGCGGAGTTGTCACCTACGTCAGGATGATTGACGGAAGATTGTCTCCGCGTGAACAGATTCAGATGATGTCAACAAAGGCGGTTCATGAACTGCTCGAAATCGGTGTCATTAGTCCAGAGCCAACAGCCACCAAGGGCCTAGCAGCCGGTGAGGTTGGTTACCTGATCACGGGCGTGAAGGACGTGAGGCAATCAAAGGTTGGTGACACTGTCACAACCAAGCTGAAGCCAGCCACCCAGGCCCTAAAGGGCTATGCGGAACCTAAGCCAATGGTGTTTTCTGGAATTTACCCGATTGACGGCTCTGACTATCCGAACCTACGCGAGGCGCTGGACAAGCTGAGACTATCTGACGCTTCGCTGGTTTATGAGCCAGAAACTTCTGCTGCTTTGGGCTTTGGTTTCAGGTGTGGATTCCTTGGCTTGCTTCACCTGGAAATTATTACTGAGAGGCTCGAGCGAGAGTTCAACCTGTCTTTGATAGCGACCTCGCCGTCGGTGGTCTATGAGGTTACGCGCGAAGATAACACTCAGTTCATTGTTACTAACCCTTCCGAATTTCCAGAAGGAAAAATCAAAGAGGTTCGAGAGCCGATCGTCAAGGCCACAATTTTGACACCCAAGGATTACGTCGGAACCATCATGGAGCTGTGCCAGATCAAGCGTGGAACCATGCTTGACATGCAGTACCTGGGAGAAGACCGCGTCCAGTTGCGCTATCAGCTGCCGTTAGCTGAAATTGTCTTCGACTTCTTTGACCAGCTAAAGAGCAAGACCCAAGGTTATGCGTCCCTCGATTACGAAGAGGACGGCTACCTACCTGGAGATCTGGTGAAGGTGGACTTGCTGCTGCAGGGCGAGAAGGTCGATGCCTTTAGCTCGATTGTTCACCGCGACAAGGCCTACGGTCACGGCACCAAGATTGCTGCCAAACTCCGCGAACTGATTCCTCGCCAGCAATTCGAGGTACCGATTCAAGCTGCTGTTGGCTCAAGGATTATTGCCAGGGAGACCATCAGGGCAATCCGTAAGGATGTTTTGGCAAAGTGTTATGGCGGCGACATCTCCAGAAAGCGCAAGCTTTTGGAGAAGCAAAAAGAAGGTAAGAAGCGAATGAAGATGGTGGGCCGTGTTGAGGTTCCACAAGAGGCCTTTATCGCTGCCCTTTCCTCTGAGGACACCTCGAAGAGCGAAAAGAAGAAGTAGTGGGGTCGGCTTTGCCGCTGGGCATAGCCTGGCCAGAATCAAACCTAATTCCAGCTCTCCTGGGGAACGATCAAAGCTTTCACGCCTATGTTCACATTCCATTTTGCGAGGTTAGATGCGGCTATTGCGACTTCAATACCTACACCGCCAAGGAAATCGGGGGAGTCTCGCAGTCAGATTTTCACGAATCCATAATTCGTGAGATTCAAGTCAGCGCCAATGTCATGCGGCAATCGGGCTACGCGCCAAAAAGCCTGAAAACAATCTTCTTCGGTGGTGGAACACCATCGCTTTTCAGCTCCAAACAAATTGGCGCGATTCTGAATTCACTTGAATCTGAATTTGGCTTCTCTGATGCGATAGAGATAACCACTGAGGCCAACCCGGAGTCGACTTCACCAGATTACTTGCGTGAACTTAGTGAGCTTGGGGTCAATAGATTGAGCCTTGGTGCCCAGAGTTTTGATGCCAGCGTTTTGGAGACACTGGACCGAAAGCATGACCCGGCTCGAGTGGCTCCCTTGGTTCAGTCAGCCAAGAGCCTTGGCATGGACACCAGCATCGACCTTATTTACGGTGCTCCCGGTGAATCCTTGGACTCTTGGAAGCAAACTGTTGAGAAGGCGCTCTCACTTGGGTCGGGGCACATCTCTGCCTATTCGCTAATTGTTGAGCCGGGGACCAAGCTTGCCAGGCAGATTCGTTCCGGTGAGCTGGCGCAAACTGACGAGGATTTGGATGCGGAAAAGTATGTCTTTGCCGACAGAGCATTCACGGATGCCGGACTTGATTGGTATGAGTTCTCAAACTGGGGTAAACCCTCTGCCCACAACCAGGCCTATTGGCGATCTCAGAACTGGTGGGGATATGGGCCGGGTGCCCATTCGCACCTCTCCGGTAATCGGTTTTGGAATGTCAAGCATCCGCTGACCTATCAAAATCGCGTAACCGAATCAACCGCAGTGGCCGGACTTGAATACATCGACAAGCGCACCCATCTCGAGGAGCGGTTGATGCTGGAACTTAGAACATCTGCCGGGATACCGATGGAGACTATTTCCGAGCTGGCAATAAACCCGGAGCTACTGGCGTCCAGTCAGGACAATGGGGAGCTGATGGTAATCGATGGAAACCTGGTCGTGACCGACAAGGGCCGGCTATTTGTGGACCGGATAGTGCTGCAACTGCTCACTAATTAGCTGAAGTTGTCTAGACTTGGCACTCTAGGTAGGTGAGTGCCAATGATTCCGAATCGTTCTTTGGAAGTATTGCGGGCAATTGTGGAGGATTACATCTCCTCCAATCAGCCCGTGGGTTCCAAGGCTTTGCTTGACAGGCATCCGCTCGGAGTTTCTGCGGCCACTATCCGCAATGACATGGCGCTTTTAGAAGAGGAAGATCTCATCACCGCGCCTCACACTTCATCTGGCCGAATTCCAACCGAAAAGGGTTATCGACTCTTTGTTGACAAGCTCGGCGAGATCAAACCGCTTTCCAGCTCAGAACGCAGTGCCATCGAGACCTTCTTAGGTGGTGCCACGGACCTCGATGAAATAGTTGAGAAGACAGCGCGTTCGCTGTCCTCGCTTACCAACAACTTGGCCCTGGTTCAGTACCCATCTTTTGGAAAGTCCAAGGTTCGCCACATCGAATTGATTCAACTCAGTGACCATCGACTACTGGTGATGCTGATTACTGACAGTGGGCGGGTGCAGCAGTCACAGATTGAGTTCGTCGAGCCTATCGACTTGGAGTTGATGCCCGAGGTTAGGGGAAGGCTCAATGGAATGCTTTTCGGCGGTGCGCTAACCGAGGTGAAGTTGACCGTAGAGCGATTGCCAGAGGACTTTTCACCAGAGCGAAGAAGTTTTGTCCAAAAGGTTGTTGAGTCGCTTCAGGATCTTGTTGATGCCAACCGTCAGGAAAGATTGGTCCTGTCCGGAGCAGCCAACCTGGCCAAGCAAGACGATGCCTTTGGGGGAGAGCTTTCCTCTGTGTTGGAGGCTATTGAGGAGCAGGTGGTGATGCTCAAGCTGCTGAATGAGCTGAACACCGACCAGCATGGTGTTGGCCTCAAGATTGGTTCGGAGCTAGGTGTCGCAGGGATTCAGCATGCAACCTTGATGGCTGCGGGCTATCAAAATGGCAGCACTGAGCTTTCCAAGATTGGAGTACTGGGCCCAACCAGAATGAACTACTCCGGGAACATCGCATCCGTTAGAGCGGTTGCTAGATATCTGAGCCAAGTACTGGAGGAAAATTCTTGAGCGACCATTATGAGGTTCTGGGACTCTCGCGAGATGCAACCGAAGATCAGATCAAAAAGGCTTACCGCAAGCTTGCAAGGGAGCTGCACCCCGACCTCAATAAGGAAGAAAATGCGGAGGACCGATTCAAGCTTGTCACTCATGCCTATGAGGTCCTTAGCGACCCGCAGGCCAGAGCAAACTATGACCGAGGTGGTCAAGATGGTTTTGGTCTAGGCGACATTTTTGACACCTTCTTTGGGTCCGGTGGCCGCGGTCCGCAGTCCCGTACCCAGCGCGGTCAAGATGCCCTGCTTAGGGTTGATCTGGACCTCAAGGAGGCCGTTTTTGGAGTCAATAAGACCCTGACCATCGACACCGCTGTTTTATGCCAGGAGTGCCAGGGCAGCTGCTGCAAGCCTGGAACTTCGGTTCAGACCTGTGATATTTGCAGGGGTTCTGGACAAATACAGCGTCAGGTTCAGTCCTTTATGGGGGCCATGGTCACCACCGCGCCCTGTGGCACCTGCCGCGGCACCGGTCAGGTGATTCCTGATCCTTGCATGTCCTGCAGAGGCCAGGGCAGAGTTCGGGCTTCGCGTGACCTGGACCTAGACATACCAGCTGGAGTGTCGGACGGACTCAGGCTTCACCTGCCTGGGCAGGGTGAAGTTGGCTTCGCCGGGGGACCAAGCGGGGACATCTACCTAGAGGTTTCAGTGCGACCAGATCCAATTTTTGGGCGGGATGGCGATGACTTGGTGGCGGTGCTGGAGGTTCCGGTTGCTGATGCTGCCCTTGGCTTTGAAACCGAGATCGAGACCTTAGACGGTCCAACCTCGGTCACGGTCAAGGCTGGCGCCCAACATGGCGAAGTCGTGACTGTCAAGGGGCTGGGAGCTAACAAGCTTCGAGGCCGCGGCAGAGGTGACTTGCTGCTGCAGCTCAAGGTGCTTACGCCTAGCCGACTGGACTCGAAGCAAAAGGACATTTTCAAAAAGTTGAAGGCCCTGCACAAAGATGATGCCCCGCGCCTTGGTTCCAGAAGGGCCAGAGGAAGGTTCTAGTGCATTGGTTCTATGACCCACAAGTAACAGCCACCTCAACTAGCGTGGTCGCCAATGAGCTGACCCACTTCAAGTCGCTCAGGCTTCGAGCCGAAGAAGAAATAGCGATCACAAATGGGCAGGGCTCCGTGTTGTTTGCTCGGTGCGTGGACCCGGCCCTGGGCACCATTACCCCGGTCAGCTTTGAGGCGAGGCAGAGGCCAAAGCTTCAGGTTCATTTGGTCCAATCGCTGGCCAAAGGCGGCAGAGACGAGGCTGCCGTGCAGGCGGCTGTCGAATTGGGTGTCAGCTCCATAACCCCGCTGCAGGCTTCGCGGTCGATCGTGGAGTGGGGCCAAAAGGCAGAGCGAAACCAAGAGCGCTGGCAGCAGATTGCTATTTCGGCCATGAAACAGTCGCAGCAGGCATTTCTTCCAATTGTTAACCCGCTCGTCAAGCCGAAGTCGCTAGTTGCTGATTCTCAAGTGCTGGTTCTGGAGCCAACGGCCCCAGTGACCCTCAAGAGCCTGGCGTTGAACGAGGCTGTGACCATCGTGGTCGGGCCAGAGGGCGGCTTCGAGCAGAGCGAACTTTTGGAGTTTGAGCACAAGGGTTTTGTTCAGGCAAGGCTCGGGTCGTCCGTGCTTCGAACATCAACGGCAGGACCGGCGGCATTGGCGGTAATTCTGGCAATGGCTGGCGCTTGGGATTAGTCAGTAAACTGGCAAAGGAGGCGAACTTGGACTGTATTTTTTGCAAGATTATTTTGGGAGAACTCCCATCGGAGATAATCGCGTCAAACCAGGATGCTGTGGCTTTCCGGGACTTGTATCCGCAGGCTCCAGTTCACATTTTGGTTGTTCCCAGACAGCACACCAAAAACATTGGTGAACTGGAAGATGAGGTGGTCCTGAAGGGCTTGTTTTCGCTGATTCGGGAAGTTGCGGAGACCTTCACAGACGGTGAGTTCAAGCTGCAGTTCAACTCCGGAGCCCGCGAGGGTCAATCGGTGTTCCACACCCACGCCCATGTGATCAGTCAGCGGAGCGCTTAGTGGCTTCTAGTAAGTTCCAACTTCCAGAGATAGCCCTGATAGACCTGCTGGGTCAAGAAGATAAGAACCTGCGTCGAATCGAGAGTGACCTTCAAGGCCTCAAGATCCAGAATCGCGGTCATGAATTCACTCTGACCGGCGAGGATCAGCTGGTTCAGGTTGGCCAAGCAGTGCTTACTGAGCTGGTTGAGATGGTCAGGCAGGGACTAAGCCCCACCGAGCACTCCGTCTCGGAAACAATCAAAATTATCCTTGAGGGCAAAGGCGAACCGGCATCAAAGATTCTTGCGGCAACCACCATTCGCACCCCCGCAAAAACAATTAGAGCGAAAACTAGCGGTCAGAAAACTTACCTCGATTCAATAGATGAAAACACAATCACTTTTGGAATCGGTCCGGCGGGAACCGGAAAGACCTACCTGGCAGTTGCCAAAGCGGTCGAGGCGCTCTACAACAAAGAGGTCAGCAGGATCATCCTGACTCGTCCAGCGGTCGAGGCTGGCGAGAAGCTTGGATTCTTGCCCGGAACACTGAGTGAGAAGATCGACCCTTATCTGAGACCGCTGTTTGATTCGCTGCAGGAAATGCTCGAACCAGAGGTGACGGCAAAGATGATGGATGCCGGGGTCATTGAAGTTGCACCACTTGCCTACATGCGCGGCAGAACACTTAATGACAGCTTCATTATTTTGGATGAGGCACAAAACACTACCGGCGAGCAAATGAAGATGTTCCTCACCAGATTGGGCTTCAATTCAAAGATGGTGATCACCGGTGACGTGACACAAATCGATCTGCCCGGTGGGAATTCTGGCCTTCGAATTGCACAGAATGTTTTGGCTGATGTCGAGGGATTACACATCTCACATCTATCGAGCCGCGACGTTGTCAGGCATGAACTAGTTACTCGTATTATCGACGCATATGATTTGGCGGCCACAAAATGAGCATTGAAATTTCAAACGAATCTGAGTTGGCTGTTGACCAAGAGCGAGTTTTGGCTTTGGCAGGGTTTGTTAGGGACGCACTGAAGCTTCATGCGCTGGTGGAGCTCGGCATCACCTTTGTCGACGAAGCACCCATGACTGAACTTCACATTCGCTGGATGGATGAGCCTGGTCCAACTGACGTGCTTAGTTTTCCGATGGATGAACTGCGGCCGGGCTCTGACTTGCGCGCTCCCACCGAGGGAATCCTGGGTGACATTGTTGTCTGCCCACAGGTTGCTAAGGCTCAGGCGATCACCGCGGGGCACGAGACAATTAACGAAATTTTGCTGCTCGTTACCCACGGCATGCTGCATTTGGTCGGATTTGATCATGCGGAAAAAGACGAGGAGAAGGAAATGTTTGACCTCCAAAAGCGCCTTCTACTCGAGTTTTACGAGAGTGAAACCAAATGATAATTGGCTTGGCAGGAATTTTCTTCCTGTTTGTCTTGGTGGTGGTGGCCTCGGTTCAGACCAGGCTAGAGCTAGCCGAGGATCAGCGAGCTGGCGCGCTGTCATTGGCCAGAGCACTGCTGATCAGCGTGCTTGGAGGAATTTGGGTCATTTTCGCCCCTGCAAGTGACCGCCTACGCATTGTTTGTGGGCTACTGCTGATAGTCATCTGGTTGCTTCAGCAGCTGCTTGGTCGAGTTATCGGAAAGTCGAAATTGGCCGAATCTCTAACCCTTCGCGCAGAGCCCATCGTCTCCTGGTGGAGCAGGTTAGTGATGCCGATTCGACTGGTTACCCCAGAGGCCGCGGAAGAGTATGAACAGGAATTGCTTGATTCGGTTGAAGAGTTTGCTGAGACCGTTGTTCGAGAGGTAATGGTGCCGCGGGTTGACATGGAGGTTGTGGACAGTGACGCCATGCTCCAAGATGCCCTGAGCACATTCATCTCCACCGGCTTTTCTAGGTTGCCGGTGGTTGGCCAGAGCGTTGACGATGTTGTTGGCGTGCTCTATCTGAAGGACCTAGCGAGGGTGGTTCACCAGGACCCGGCACTACTTGATACAAAATCCGCCAGCGAGGCCTCCAGGCCCGCGCTGTTCACGCCAGAGTCGAAGTCGGTAGCCGAGTTGCTGCAGGAAATGCAGCAGGCAAGCACTCAAATCGCGATCGTCGTTGACGAATATGGTGGCGTCGCCGGGATAGTCACCGTGGAGGATCTGATTGAGGAACTGGTTGGAGAAATCGGAGATGAATATGACCGTGAGGTAGTGGGAATCGAAAAGCTCGATGAAGTCAGCTACCGAGTACATCCACGAACGACTCTCGACGAGATTGAAGAGCTCTGCGAAATTGAACTTGAAGATGATGATGTCGACACCATCGGTGGTCTCCTCGTCAAGACCCTCGGGGTGCTACCAAAGGGTGGCGAGCAGGTAGAAGTTTCGGGTTTGCAGCTAACAGCCGACCGGGTAATTGCCAAAAAGGGACAGCTATTGAGTGTGCTTGTGCGTAAGGTCGTAGTTGATGAGTGATTTTAGGTCGGGTTTCGTAAGCTTCGTGGGTCGACCGAACGTTGGTAAATCAACCCTCACCAATGCCATTGCCGGTGAAAAGGTAGCCATCACCAGCTCCAAACCTCAAACCACCAGGCGTGCCATCAGGGCCATCAAGACCACCGAGGCCGGCCAGTTGATCATGGTTGACACCCCCGGTCTTCACCGCCCCAGGACCCTACTCGGGCAGCGGCTGAATGACTTGGTGAGTTCTACGATGCATGAGGTTGATGTAATCGTGTTCTGCACACCCGCCAATGAGGACATTGGCCCCGGTGACAAAAAGATCGTGGCCGATGCTCTGAAGTTTTCAAAGCCAAAAAAGATTGCCGTTGTAACTAAGTCTGAAACGGTCTCCAAGCAGAAGTTGGCTGAACACCTAATGGAGGTTTCAAAATTGCACGACTGGGATGAAATCATCCCGGTTTCGGCGATGACCAACGAGCAGGTTGAGCTCTTGGAGGGCATCTTGATTGGCTATTTGCCGGTCGGACCGCTGTTCTATGAGTCTGGCGTGGTTAGCGAGGAACCACTCGAGGATCGAATTTGTGAGCTGGTGCGCGAGGCTGCACTGAGGTTGGTAAATGACGAGTTGCCGCACTCGGTGGCGGTCACTCTAGACGAGATTGTCTATGAGGAGCAGAAGCCAAAGATTCACGTTTCGCTCTGGGTTGAAAGGGATTCTCAAAAGGGAATCGTGATCGGCAAGGGCGGCTCAATGCTAAAGACCATTGGTCAAAAGGCCAGAAAAGAGATTGAACTGTTGATGGACGAACCAGTCCATCTAGCAATCCAGGTTCGCATAGCCAAGAACTGGCAGCGCGACTCAAAACAACTCCGAAAACTGGGCTTCTAGCAGTTTTCCTGGCTTGGTGGTAACCTTTTCAGATGCGTTCAGCTCTTCTGCTTATTGGCCGCGACGAGGCTTAGCCCGGCCCACACTCGTCGCGGAGCTCACCTGCGGTCATCACTGATTTAGGCGGAGAGAAGAAATGAATAGCCAACAAAAACCATCAAATATGCCATTTGGCAGGTATCAACCATTCCACGAGCAAATCAAAGTAGAACTTGAGGACCGCACCTGGCCAAGCAAGCGAATTACCGCTGCCCCACAGTGGTGCGCTGTTGACCTACGAGACGGCAACCAGGCCCTTATCGACCCGATGAATGCCGAGCGCAAGCTCGAGATGTTCAAGCTGCTTGTGCGCATGGGTTACAAGGAGATTGAAGTCGGTTTCCCATCGGCATCGCAGACAGACTTTGACTTCGTGCGGTTGCTCATCGAGGAAAACCACATTCCCGAGGATGTCACCATTCAGGTTCTAACCCAGTCCCGAGATCATTTGATCGAACGGACCTATGAGTCGATTGCCGGCTCAAAAAGGGCAATTGTCCACTTCTACAACTCGACCTCGGTTTTGCAGCGAAGAGTTGTATTTGGTCAGGACAAAGAAGGAATCAAGAAAATTGCCACGGATGCGGCAAGAAAGTGCCTGGAACTCGAGGCGACAATTCCAGACACAGAGGTTCTCTTCGAGTACTCACCAGAGTCTTACACCGGCACCGAGCTTGAATATGCTGTTGAGGTCTGCAATGCAGTTGCCGCGGTTATCAAGCCAACGACTAAGCGCAAACTAATAGTTAATCTTCCAGCAACCGTGGAAATGATCACTCCAAACATTTACGCCGATTCGATCGAGTGGATGTCACGGCACCTTGAACCACGCGAGGCGATCGTGTTGTCGCTTCACCCTCATAATGACCGTGGAACTGCGATTGCTGCGGCTGAGCTTGGTTACATGGCTGGCGCCGATCGTATTGAGGGTTGCCTTTTTGGCAATGGAGAGCGAACCGGAAACGTTGACCTCATTACCCTTGGCCTGAACCTGTTCAGCCAGGGAATTGACCCAATGATTGACTTCAGCGACATTGATGAAATCAAGCGAACTGTCGAGTATTGCAATCAGCTTCCGGTGCATGAGCGCAGCCCGTACGGCGGAGATCTTGTCTACACGGCATTCTCCGGCTCTCATCAGGATGCCATCAAGAAGGGCTTCGATCACATGGCCAAGGACGCCTTGGCCGCGGGTGTAGAGGTCGACCAGCAAACCTGGGCGGTCCCATATCTACCAATCGATCCAAAGGATGTTGGAAGAAGCTACGAGGCCGTGATTCGCGTGAATTCGCAATCCGGCAAGGGTGGGGTTGCCTACCTACTGAAGACCGACCACAGTTTGGATCTTCCTCGCAAGCTTCAGATTGAATTCTCCAGGGTGATCCAGGGTCACACCGATTCCGCCGGTGGTGAAGTGAGCTCCGAGCGAATCTGGGAGATATTCCAGGATGAGTACCTGCCAGCTATCGAAGATCAGACCAAGTGGGGTCGATTTGAACTGCGCCGCATGCGAACCGAAAGCGACATGGACGGTGAAGTCCAGATTGAGGTCGTTCTCCGCGACGGCGACGGTGAGTTTGAAGCTAAGTCCATAGGAAACGGTCCCATCTCAGCATTCCTGGGAGTGCTAGGCGAGAAGGGGCTCAAGATTCGACTACTGGATTACGTTGAGCACACCCTGAGTGCCGGTGGAGATGCGCTTGCTGCTGCATACATCGAGCTGGAGGTTGACGGTCAAGTCCTGTGGGGTGTCGGTATTGATGGCGACATCGCTACGGCTTCTCTGAAGGCATTGATCAGTGCGACAAATAGGGCGCTCAGGGCAGCTGTTACCGCCTAAATCGGTAATTGTTGGGATACTTGTTTCATGCCCCACTACCGAGATGAAGCCGTAGTAATACGCACCCACAAGCTCGGTGAAGTAGATCGCATCGTTACCCTGCTGACAAAGAACCATGGTCAGGTTAGAGCCGTGGCAAAAGGGGTTAGAAAGACCTCAAGTCGGATTGGCGCAAGACTCGAACCGTTCATGGTTGTCGATGTTCAGCTCTATGAGGGGCGCAACCTGGATACGGTTTCACAGGTTGAACAACTTGCCAACTACGGAGCAGTAATTGTTGATGACTACGCTCGCTACACGGCGGCCAGTGCTGTGGTGGAGGCCGCTGAGCGCCTTACCAGGGAAGACTCATCCTCCAAGCATTACCTGCTGGTGCTGGGGGCGCTTAGGGCTCTCAGTGCCAAAGAGCAGGCATCTGATCAAATTCTCGACTCCTATTTGCTTCGAGCCTTAGCAATCTCCGGCTGGATTGCGAACCTGGCCTCCTGTCAGGGGTGTGGCTCAGATCAGACGGTTTTGTTTTCGGTGCATTCGGGTTCGGTGAGTTGCGCTAACTGTGCGCTGCCTGGGTCGGTGCGGCTTGGACTTGAGGGCATTTCTCACGTTGGTTCACTTCTGGCTGGTGACTGGCAGGGTGTTTCGCAGGCAACTGCCGCAACCCGCGCCACCGTCAGCGGTGTTGTGGCCGGATATCTGCAGTGGCAGCTAGAACGGGGCCTTAGGTCCCTCGAGCATGTGGAGCGCGCATGACGCTACTAAACGATCCGTCCAGAACAGCACCAGTCTTTGAGACAGTGCCAGAACACATTGCGATGGTTATGGATGGAAACGGGCGCTGGGCAAACTCCCGGGGACTAACCAGAACTGAAGGCCACAGGGCAGGGGAAATTGCGCTGTTGGAGGCAGTTGCCGGCGCTGCCAACGCCGGTGTGAAGAACCTAACCGCATTCGCTTTTTCCACAGAAAACTGGAAGCGCTCACCCGATGAAGTGAAGTTCTTGATGGGTTACAACAAGGACGTGCTTAGAAGGCGACGTGATTTGTTGATGGATTGGAATGTTCGGATTCGTTGGGCAGGGGAGCGCAAGCGACTCTGGCCCTCCGTGGTTCGGGAACTTCGTGATGCAGAGGCTTTGACCGCTCGCAACACTGGCCTGACATTGACTATGGCGGTGAATTATGGCGGCCGGCAGGAGCTTGTCAGCGCAGTTAGGTCACTGGCCGAAGATGTGGCAGCGGGTAAAGTTTCGCCGAAATCGATCAACGAGAAGAGTTTGCAGAAGCGGCTCTACGTGCCGGAGCTCCCGGATGTTGACATGTTCCTGCGCTCCAGCGGAGAGCGCCGCATTTCCAACTTCATGCTCTGGCAGTCCAGCTACGCCGAACTGATTTTTCAGGATGTGTTGTGGCCAGACTTCACAAGGGAGAGCATGTGGGGGGCTATTCATGAATTTGGTAGAAGGCAGCGCCGCTTCGGCGCAGCCGAAGATGCGCCACTAAACTAGAAACTCGCTAAACAAAGCCCCTATCTCGGAGAATTATGGCAACCCAAAAACTAGATCAAGTTATCTCACTGGCAAAGCGAAGGGGCTTTGTGTTCCAGGCTGGTGAGATTTACGGCGGATCGCGTTCGGCGTGGGACTACGGTCCGTTGGGCGTAGAGCTAAAGGAAAACATCAAGCGTCAGTGGTGGCACTCGGTGGTATCGGGTCGCGACGACGTTGTTGGGTTAGATTCCTCAATCATCTTGCCTCGCAAGGTTTGGGAAGCCTCTGGACACGTTGAGGCTTTCGTTGACCCACTTATCGAGTGCACAAGCTGCCATAAGCGCTTTCGAGCAGACCACTTGGAAGAGGCCTTTGAAGAGAAGAAGGGCCGCGCACCTAAGTCAATGGCTGAAATTGCCTGCCCGAACTGTGGTGGCAAAGAAGTGTGGACTGAGCCAAAGAGCTTCAATGGTCTTCTAAAGACCTCGCTTGGACCCGTCGAAGACGAGAGCGGCATGCATTACCTGAGGCCGGAGACAGCTCAGGGAATCTTTGTGAACTTCAACAACGTGCTGAATGTCTCGCGCATGAAGCCACCGTTTGGCATTGGCCAGATGGGAAAGAGCTTTAGAAACGAAATTACTCCAGGAAACTTCATCTTCCGAACCCGTGAGTTCGAGCAGATGGAAATGGAATTCTTTGTCAAGCCCGGTGAAGACGAGCAGTGGCATGAGTACTGGATTGAACAGCGCCACAATTGGTATCTAGACCTCGGTATCAACCCAGACAACCTTCGCTTGTTCGAGCACCCGAAGGAAAAGCTCTCGCACTACTCAAAGCGAACCGTTGACATCGAGTACCGATTTGGTTTCCAGGGCAGCGAGTTCGGAGAGCTCGAGGGAATTGCTAACCGAACCGACTACGACCTAAAAACCCACTCAGCCGCATCTGGAGTTGACCTGAGCTACTTTGATCCAACCGAAGAGGCCAGATGGACTCCTTTTGTTATCGAACCTGCGGCCGGCCTAACTCGCTCATTGATGGCATTCCTGGTTGATGCCTACACCGAGGACGAGGCGCCAAACGCCAAGGGTGGCGTGGACACTAGAACGGTCCTGAAGCTGGACTACAGGCTTTCGCCAGTCAAGGCAGCGGTCTTGCCGCTAAGTCGGAATGAGGCACTGAACCCAATCGCTAAGGATCTTTCTGCTGAACTTAGAAAGAACTGGAACATTGATTTCGACGATTCCGGTGCTATCGGACGTCGTTACCGTCGCCAGGATGAGATCGGAACTCCGTTCTGCATCACTGTCGACTTCGAAACCCCAGAGGATCAAGCGGTAACTATTCGTGAGCGTGACTCGATGGCTCAGGAGCGCGTGGCTCTGGACAAGGTAGCCAGTTATCTATTCGAAAGACTCAGCTAGATTCTTGGGCCTTAGATACGGATCCAAGACATTCGAGGTGCCAGTGGTGCTGGCGCCAATGGCCGGTATAACCAACACTGCCTATCGAAGACTTTGCCGTGAATATGGAAACGGCCTGTTTGTCTCAGAGATGGTCACCTCTAGGGCGCTGGTTGAGCGCACCGAAGAGTCGATGCGGCTAATTGGTCACCACGAGTCAGAACAGTTTCGTTCGGTGCAGCTCTATGGAGTTGACCCAACCACGATTTCGCGTGCTGTCAAAATGCTGGTTGATGAAAATCGAGCAGATCACATCGACCTGAACTTTGGATGCCCGGTTGCCAAGGTCACCAGAAAGGGTGGCGGAGCCGCGCTTCCCTGGAAGCATGAGTTGTTTGAAAAAATCGTGCAGGCCGCGGTTGGCGCTGCGGGTGACATCCCCGTGACAGTGAAGATGCGCAAGGGCATCGACAGCAATCACCTGACGTTTCTAGATGCCGGTAAGGCTGCCAGGGACGCTGGCGTCAGCGCCGTCGCGCTTCACGGCCGCACCGCAGAAGATTTTTACTCTGGGAAGGCTGACTGGGAGGCGATAGCCGAACTGCGGGAATCACTTCCTGATGTGCAGGTTTTGGGTAATGGAGACATCTGGTCGGCAGCTGACGCGGTTTCCATGATGGATCAGACCGGAGTTGACGGCATTGTTGTTGGCAGGGGTTGCCTGGGGCGCCCCTGGCTATTTCAGGATCTAGAACGCGCGATTTCTGCCTACCTCGCTGGTGACAAGCAGCCGGCTGTGCAAGAAGTAATGCCTACGCTCGGTGAAGTGGCGGACGCGTTCTATCGTCATGCGGAACTGCTAACTGAGTTTTTTGAGCAGGAGGACAGGGCCTGCCGCGATATTCGAAAGCACGTTGCCTGGTACTTCAAGGGCTATCCGGTCGGTGGTGAATTCCGGGCTGCTCTGGCCAGAGTGGAGTCACTGCAACAAGCCGCGGACTTGCTTGGAACCCTGGAGCGAGACCTGCCTTACCCGGGTGAAGAGGCTGAGGGACCCAGGGGTCGACTTGGGTCACTGAAATCCTGCTCGCTACCCGAGGGCTGGCTCACCTCTCGAGAGCTAAGCGAGGAGCACAGGTCTCAACTTGAATTTGCTGAGTTATCAGTTTCGGGAGGTTAGTGAAATGACTCTAAATCCCGATGCTGGATACCAAGGTGCTGACTTAGAACGATTTGTGCCGCAGCCTAGATCCCAAAGTGTTGGTCGAGGAGAGTTCGCAAGAGACCGAGCGAGGGTCTTGCACTCGGCCGCATTTCGAAAGCTGAGCGCCAAAACTCAGGTGCTGTCACCATCTTCTGGGGACTTTGCAAGAACCCGACTGACTCACTCGCTAGAAGTTGCTCAGGTCGGAAGAGAGCTGGCAACAGCGCTCGGCGTGAACCCTGACCTGGTTGACATGGGCTGCTTGGCACACGACTTGGGGCATCCTCCTTTTGGACACAACGGAGAGGCCGCTCTAAATTTTTGGGCTGCGGACATTGGCGGGTTCGAGGGTAACGCGCAGACCTTTAGAATCCTGACGCGACTAGAACCAAAAATTTATGACGACTCCGGTATCTCGCGCGGATTGAACCTGACCAGATCATCCCTGGATGCCGCGACCAAATACCCTTGGCGGCTTTCTCGCGCCAGCGAATTCGGGAGTCTCACAAAATTTGGTGCCTATGATGACGACTTAGAGGTGTTCGAGTGGATGCGGCAGGGCGCACCAGATGGCATTAAGTGCGTTGAGGCACAGATTATGGATTTTGCCGATGATGTCGCCTACTCAGTCCATGACTTTGAGGATTCCATTGTTGAGGGGTTTGTGAACCCGGCAGACCTGAGTGACCCCAGCTCTGACGAAGGCTTGATCGAGGAGATTAGCAAGTGGTCCGACGGAGAGCTCTCGCGGTCAGACCTCGAGGTTGCGCTGGCATCGCTTCGCAGCTCATTGCATTGGCTCCAGAGCTTTGATGGCTCCGCACAGCACCTAGCGAAACTGAAGAATCTCACCAGTGACCTGATCGGGTCTTTTGTTTCTAGGACCACCGCTGCGATCCTTGCCGCTACGGCCAGTAAATCGTTGGCGAGATATCGTGCCGGGGTAATTGTTCCCGAGAAAGTTCGGAGTGAAATCGCCGTTTTGAAGGGGATTGTTGCCTCTGCTGTCATGACGCATAATTCCCGCCAGCCCTATTACGAACAGCAGCGCGAGCTGCTGATTGAATTGGCAGACGCAATGCTTGGGAAAAATGGGGCAGAGCTAGACCCGGTTGCAAAAGAGCTTTGGGACAAGTGCGAGAGTGATCGAGCAAGAAAACGAGTGATCGTGGACTTTGTTGCATCACTTACTGATCCAGCTGCGATTGCCCTTCATTCCAGAGTCTGCGCTTAGGATTTGGTTATGGCAGGCAGAGTTGCGCAAAAGGACGTCGAGGAGCTCAAGGAGCGCGCCGACATCGTTGAAATTGTCGGCTCGTACGTCTCTCTAAAGCCAGCTAGTGCCGGGTCATTCAAGGGGCTGTGTCCATTTCACGATGAGAAGTCACCAAGCTTCAATGTCAGGGCCAACCCAGCCTTTTATCACTGCTTCGGCTGTGGTGCCGGTGGCGACGTCTACAAGTTCATCCAGGAGATCGAGTCAATTTCCTTCGCGGAGGCGATTACCCGTTTGGCAGACAAGGTTGGCTACCAGCTAAATTTCGAACAGGGGACCCAAGAGGGTTCAACCAGGTCCAGACTGCTTGCGCTGAACAAGTTTGCAGCGGAGTTTTATCAGGAGCAGCTCTCCGGCAATGAAGGCGAAGCTGGGCGCGATTTTCTGGTTTCCCGAGGTTTTGACGAGGCTGCATGTCACAACTTTGGAATTGGTTATGCACCAAAGGGCTGGCAGAACCTAATCGACGCTGCCACCAAACAAGGCTACGAACTGGCTGAACTTGTAACCGCGGGCTTGGCCATGGAGAGCGACAAGGGTGGCTACGATCGCTTTCGGGGCAGAGTTCTCTGGCCAATCAGAGATGCAAATTCGCAGGTGTTGGGCTTCGGTGCCAGAAAACTTTATGAAGACGATCAGGGGCCAAAATATCTCAACACCCCGGAGACCCCCGTCTATCACAAGAGCGCGGTGCTCTACGGTTTAGATCTTGCCCGAAAGTCGATTGTAAAGACCCGGCAGATTGTCGTTGTTGAGGGCTACACCGACGTGATGGCATGCCATTTAGCTGGAGTAGAGACGGCCGTGGCAACCTGTGGCACGGCTTTTGGCGAGGAGCACATACGCATCATCAATCGCCTTCTTGGGCAATCAACAGAGCCAGCTGAGGTCATTTTCACCTTTGACCCTGATGCAGCCGGTGAGAAAGCTGCACTCCGCGTCTACGGCGACAGCTCCAAGTTCAATGCGCTCACATTTGTTGCCAGCGGACCGGATGGCTTGGACCCCGCTGATTTGCGCCAAAACCGCGGGGACTCTGCGATTGCGGCGATGCTCGCAAACAAGAAGCCGCTTTTTGAATTCGTGATCCGACACCGGATTGCCCAATTCTCTCTGCAGGACCTTGATTCGAGAGTGGCCGCGGCAAGGGCGGCGGCGCCAGTGGTCGCACAAATCTCAGATCCAGCACTGAAGGCCGGATACACAAAAGCCCTGGCTGACTGGGTTTCTCTCGACAGCTTTGAAATTGAGCAGCTGGTGAGAACAGGGACCAGGCAGCAGGTTCAAGAGCGGGTGGAGCCTATGCGGCAGGCAGGGACTCCTGCGGCAGTGCTGAACCCGCAAGGAAAACTTGAAAGACAGATTCTTGAGGTCTTGCTTCAGGCACCCGGTTCTTTTGATGCAGGGCAACTCAGAAGAATGATCGCAGCCGGGCTCTCCGACCCACAGCACCAGCGAATTCTTGAAGTTGCCAGCGCAAGTTCTTCAGACCTTGGTGATCACAACTTTGCCAGCATCTTGTCCACCAAGGTTAGTGACACCGATGTGGATCTGGTTCGAGCATTGGCGCTGGCGCAACTGCCGGTTCAAAATGAAGCCGGTCTTGAACGGTATGCCAAGGGAATTGTTCGCACGGCCATGTTGAACACATTGGCTCGGGAAAAGCAGGATCTCATGGCAGCACTCCGGAGAATAGATGCAACCGCCAGCTCAGAACAGCTGGATCAGGTTCAACGCGAATTGGTTGCTCTGGAAACTGAGCGTCGCGATTTGATGAAATAGCCCAAGCATCTGCTAATGTTGTCAGGCGCCCTTCGGGGATGCATTCCTCGGTAGCTCAATTGGCAGAGCAATCGGCTGTTAACCGATAGGTTCTTGGTTCGAGTCCAAGCCGAGGAGCCATTACTTGAAGGCCAACATGACAAAACAAGTGATTTCCACCTCTGTTTCTGTTGGCATTGCCACGGGTCTTTATGGGATTTCCTTTGGTGCAATAGGCGCAGCCGCAGGCTTGTCAGTCCCAGCAGTGATGCTGTTGAGCTTGTTGATGTTTTCCGGTGCTAGTCAGTTCGCTTTTGTCGGAGTAATTGCAGCCGGAGGCGCCCCAATCACGGCAATTTCCTCGGCTTGGCTGCTTGGTGTCAGAAACTCGTTCTATGCCATCCGTCTGAGCCCTGTTATTGGCCCTAGGGGGCTTTGGCGACTGCTTGCAGCCCAACTAACCATTGATGAGTCAAATGCCGTCTCAGCCGCTCAAGAGCAACCAAAGGATCAGAAGCTTGGTTTCTGGCTAACTGGCGTTGCAGTGTTTATCTTTTGGAACTCGGCTACTTTGCTGGGGGCAATTGGCGGCAACCTGCTCGGTTCTGTTGAAACCTGGGGTCTTGACGGGGCCGCCGCCGCGGCCTTCCTGGGACTTTTGTGGCCGAGGCTTCGGGGCAGCATCTGGTTGGCGGTCGCTGGGGCGAGTGTGGCATTGATTGCTATCCCATTTACTCCGGCTGGAGTGCCAGTGCTGTTGGCGGCTGCAATTGCGCTGTTGCCCATCGGGGGTAAAAAGTGATTTCGAGTGTGATTTTTGCTTCTATTGCGGTCTACAGCTGGAAACTTCTGGGATACCTGATTCCAGCCCGATACATAACTGCAAGCAGGCAGCAGCTTGCTGAGCGCATAACGGTTTCATTGCTGGCGGCACTAGTTGTGTTGCAGGGCTTTGCGCTTCAGAACAGCATTGTGCTTGACGCAAGAGCTGCCTCGTTGGCGGTGGCTGCAGCACTATTGGCACTAAGGGTTCCGTATATCTTGGTTGTGTTAGCCGGAGCCCTCACTGCTGCTGGCCTACGGGCTCTAGGGCTCTAGGTAATCCTGGCCAGGTAGCCACGAGAACCCGGGTTCACCCCAGCCGCTGGCCTTGATTGCCTTTTTCATTTGCTTTTTATAGGGCTTTTGAAGTCGGTCGGCATAGAGCATTCCATTTAGGTGGTCGTACTCGTGCTGAAAAATCCTCGCCAACCAACCGGTTGCCTCAATCGTGTATTGCTGACCTTCCAGGTCTGTCGCGATCAGCGTCGCAGCTTGTGACCTTGCCAAGGGGAAGCGCTCACCGGGAATCGAAAGGCAGCCCTCCATGTCCAATTCCGGGTCACAGTCCGCTGGATCGTATGGGCTAACTGTAAGTTCCGGATTGATTGCAACACCGCGATAGCTGACGTCTTGGTCCTCCCAGGAGAATACGAAGATGCGGAGCCCAACTCCTATTTGCGGGGCTGCCAGGCCAACGCCTGGTGCCTTGTCCATGGTTTCGTACATGTCTTGAACTAGCTCCCTGATCGAATCTGTGATCTGGGGCACTTCTTTGGCGACGGTATGGAGCACGGGCTCACCGGTTATCTGGATTCTCTGCAATGGCACCACACCAATCTAGCGAACCTTTTCAGCCAATTGGTCTAGGCTTGCTAAGGCTCGAATCCAACAGGAGAAAAGTATTGTTCTCACCCGAACTAGTCAGACTTCTGGCGATACTGCTAGCCATAATTGGTGCGGTATTCCTGTCACTAGGCGCTCAGTTCCAGAATGATGCGGTAACCAAGCATCACGCCCCCGCTCAAACTCGTTTGGGGGGACTAACCCTTAGGCAGGTTGCGGACTTGCTTCGTCGCCCGAGGTGGCTTACCGGCACCAGCTTTCTGGTTCTCGCAATCCTGTTTCAGCTTTCCGCACTAGCTTTGGCTCCGTTGATTGTTGTTCAGCCAATTGGTGCTGTAGCCCTGATAATTACCTCCATCTTGAACGCTCGTATCTATAAGGTTCGCTTGAACCCCAAGACCTTTCTTGCAATTGGCCTCACCACACTTGGAGTAGGTGGATTTGTGGCATTTGCGGCCTCCAGCGCTGTAGCGGTTGAGCTGAGCAATCAAAAGCTTCTGCAAGTAGTCGGGATCTTGTTTCTGCTGCTTATGATGTTCGCATTTTTGTTCTGGCGCTCAAAGGGACAAGTGACCGCACTCCAATACATTTTTGGTGCAGGAGTTCTCTACGGGTTCGTAGCTTCACTGGCCAAGGTTGTGCTTCAGAGGCTTTTTCAACAGGACTATGACCTGTTGACTCTGTTGGCACTTGCCTCACTGATTGGGGCGACGGTGCTTGGAGGCTGGTTCGTGCAGAATGCCTACTCTTCGGGACCTCCAGATCTAGTGATTGCTGGCCTAACGGTCATTGACCCGGCTGTGGCTGTGGGGATAGCGATTGTTATCCTTGGTGAAGCCGAGGGGGCCACAATGACTCAGGTCATTGGCTTTGCACTTGCAGGGCTGATGGCGATTGCCGGTGTTTTGACGTTGAATAGGGTTCATCCACAACTGAGCCAGAAGGACGACAGTGAGTAATCCGATCAAGGTGCTGATTGCATGCGACACGTTTGCTCCGGACATCAACGGTGCCGCTAGGTTTGCCGAGCGACTGGCCGGTGGGCTGGTTAGAAACGGCAACGAAGTGCACATCATTGCTCCGAGCAATGAGGACTGGCACGGCACGCGCATAGAAACTCACGACGAAGCACAGATGGTTGTGCACCGCCTGAAGAGCCATCGACTGCGCAATCACAAGACTCTGCGCTGGCCCACACCATTTGGGATGACCCGCACTATTCGCAACATCGTGAGGGATGTAAATCCAGACGCGCTACACATTCAGTCCCACTTGATGGTTGGGCGCTTTGCATTGAGGGCAGCTAAAGGCTTCAAGGTTCGCAAGATAGCTACCAACCACATCATGCCTGAGAACCTGCTCCGCTACTCGCTGTTGCCAAAGTTCCTGCACCCATTGGCCATGAAGATTATTTGGGCAGATGCTGGTCGAATCCTCAAGCACATGGATGCGCTGACCACTCCAACCAGGAGGGCTGCCGATCTACTAGAGCGAGCCGCCAAGCTTGATGGAGTTCTGGCTATTAGCTGTGGCATTGATGCATCTCGGTTCGCCAACAACACGCCCACGCAGAACGAGAAGCCCGTAGCGCTGTTTCTCGGGCGTCTCGACGACGAAAAGCGGCTCAACATTCTCTTGGATGCCATGGCAAAACTCGATAGTCACCCGGATCTTAGGCTGCAACTAGTCGGCGACGGGGGAGAGCGGGAGCGACTTACCAAGCAGGCCGCAACTTTGGGCATCAGCGATCGCGTTGAATTTCTTGGACACATCACCGATTTGGAACTTCCGGGTGTTTATGAGAACTGCACCGTCTTTGTGATGCCTTCCATCGCCGAATTGCAGTCAATTGCAACCATGGAAGCTATGGCCTCAGGAAGACCAATTATTGGTGCGGATGCCATGGCTCTGCCTCACCTGGTGCATGACGGTGACAATGGGTATCTATTCCCTCCCGACGATTCAGACGCGCTGGCGGACAGGCTGCATCGGGTGCTTTCGGCCGACCACGCAGAGCTGTCTCGAATGAGTGAGAACTCGCTGCACTTGATTCAGGCTCACGACATCAACCGCACCATCACCATCTTCGAGAACCTCTATCGAGGCGTTGGCGAGAACCGGCCAACCACGGCCGATAATGAGCCTTCCTACATGATCCCAATTGGCCGCCTTTCTGCTGGTGTTAGAAAGCGACTGAATGAGTTCAGGCAGGACGCGGTGAATCTGAGGCGCAGAGCTGAGGATGCTTCCGAGAGCGCCCGAGGTCGATTCTCTGAGGCTGCCGAGGGAGCCAGAGAGCGTTTGACTGAAGTCCGTGAGGAAGTGCGAGAGCAACTGTCTGAGTTCCGTTCAGACGTTAGCGAAGCGGCAAAAAAGCTGCGGAGAAAAAAAGACTAAACTCGTAAATGGCTGGGGGCGTTAGCTCAGCCGGTTAGAGCAAACGACTCATAATCGTTCGGTCGCGGGTTCAAGTCCCGCACGCCCCACTTACTTGCCTTCTTGTTCCTCTAAGTAACAGCTGGCACAAAGCGATTCGTAGCTGACTTTGTCGCCATCAATGGCAACCTGGTCGCCGTCAAAGGTGAAAACCCCATTAAGCATTCGCGCATTGAACATGGCTTTGCGCCCGCAGCGACAGATTGTTTTGAGCTCCTCGAGACTGTGCGCAATCTCCATGAGCCTTCGACTTCCAGGAAATGAAAGAGTTTGAAAGTCCGTTCTAATGCCATAGGCAAGAACCGGGATCTTGTCCAATACAGCCAGTTCTAGGGCCTGATCTACTTGCTTGGCTGTCAAAAACTGTGATTCGTCAATCAGCAGACAAGCTATTGCTTGGCCGTGGGTCTTTTTAGCCAGAGCGCTGGCCTCGTGAAAAATAGCGCGAAGGTTATGATCGGGCTCAACCAGGAAGTCAACATCCCTTGACACTCCAAGTCTTGAAACGATGGCCCTGTCTCCCTTGGAGTCAATGGCAGGCTTGGCCAGCAGCACTTTTTGGGAGCGCTCCTCGTAATTGAATGCGGCCTGCAGCAGGGCAGTTGACTTGCCTGAATTCATTGCGCCGTAGCGGAAGTAGAGTTTGCTCATTTGTTATTACAGTAGCGCCTTGACCACTCCCAATCAGCTATCGCAACAGCGATTTATTAGATGATTTGGGAGAGGAACTTTTTAGTGCGTGCTTCTTTCGGGTTGTCAAAGATCTGCTCGGGTGTTCCCACCTCAACGATCTCTCCGTCTGCCATAAACACCACTCGGTCTGCGACCTCACGGGCAAAGCCCATTTCATGGGTAACCACGATCATGCTCATGCCGTCACGAGCAAGCTCCTTGATAACGTCAAGCACCTCGTTGATCATTTCTGGGTCCAACGCGCTAGTTGGTTCATCAAACAGCATGACCTTTGGTTTCATCGCCAGTGCCCTTGCGATTGCAACGCGCTGCTGTTGCCCGCCGGAGAGTTGTGCAGGGAACTTGTCGGCTTGCTCTGGTATTTGAACCCGCTCGAGCAGGCTTCTGGCAAGCGCTTCGGCCTCAGTCTTCGGCATGTTTCGGACCTGACGAGGACCCAGTGAGATGTTCGAAAGGATGGTCAGGTGCGGGAATAGGTTGAACCCCTGAAACACCATGCCGGTTTCCTTGCGAATCTCAGAGATGTTTCTGACATCTCGGGTTAGTTCGGTGCCGTCAACAACGATTCGCCCCTCGTCGTGCTCCTCAAGCATGTTGATGCAGCGAATCATTGTGGACTTGCCAGAGCCTGAAGGTCCGATTACAACCACTACCTCCTGGCGGCCCACTCTAAAATTAATGTCTTTCAGTGCGGTGAAGTCCTTGAAGCGCTTGACTACGTGCTCCATCGTGACGATCGGCTCGGCACTGTCGCCACCCTTGATCTGCGTTGCGTCGGTAAAAGCTTGTTCGGTCATCTGATGCCCACTCCCAGTTTTCTCTCTAATCTTTGGCTTTCGCGACTCATTACGTAGGAGCCAACCCAGAACAGTAGTGCTACGAAACCTAGCGATTCATAGACCAAACCTTGTCCTAGATAGTCGTCCTGCTTTGTGATGGCCTCGCCAATCTTCAAAAGCTCCAGCATGCTCAGGGCTGCCCCTGCCAGCGTGGTGTCTTTGAACAAGCTAATGAACTGCCCAATTTGGGCAGGAATCACGTTGCGCAGTGCCTGCGGCAAGGTGATCAAGAAAATTATCTTTACGGTCGATAGCCCCAGGGCCTTACCGGCCTCGGTCTGCCCCTTGGAAATTGACTGCAATCCACCGCGAATGATCTCAGCGAGATAGGCGGCTGTAAACATGGTGAAGACGGTCACCGCCCTAAATATTGCGCCAGGTGCAATCTCGGATGGGATGAAGAATTCCAGAGCTACACCTGCCAGAAGCAACAGCACAAACAGTGGCGCACCGCGGACAAGCTCGATGTAAGAGGTGCAGACTAGGCGAACGATTGGCAGTGAGGACCTGCGGCCCAGTGCCAGGAAGACACCCAGTGGAAACGCCAGAGCAATGCTGAGGATTGCGATGTAGACGTTGATGAGGAACCCACCCCACTCGCTGAGGTCTGAAACCAGAAGTGTTTGAATAATCATCACTAGCGGCAGCGCAACTAGCAGAATCTGCCAGACCAGCCATGGGATCTTGGCTAGAACAGCGATCTTCCTGCGGGCTAGGCCGACAAGGCGTCCCAGGGCGATGGCCGCCACTGTTCCAATACCAAGCAAAACCGCATCGAGGGTGCCAGCCAAGGCGATGATGATCGCCCCCAGGGCAATAATCAAACCAAATCGACTGAGAAGCCCGAAGCCAGTTTTGATTAGGCTGGTTCTATTATTCAGATCCCGTTTGGAGCTGGAGGCAACCGCCCCAATCCAGAAAGAAAGCGCCAAGATGGAGGCGCCAAGCATCCACATCAGCTCTTCTGGGAATCGACCGACCAACAGTAGCTTCAGGTTTACCTGAATGATTTCCCAGCGCCCGGTTATGAAAATAAATTGCAGCAGCTGCCAAATCACCCAGCCACTAAGTGCGGCAACGGCGACGGAAATAATAGAGTCCCCGACGGAGCGGAACATGTTGCGCTTTAGCCAGATAATCATCTCTCCACCAGCGCTAACTTACGGTTGAAGTAGTTCACTACCAAGCTCGTGACCAGCGAGATGGCCAAGTAGACAAGCAGAGTCAAGGTGAAGGCTGGAACCGCAGGGGAGCCGTTTCCAACAGTGATCTGAGCCACTTGAGTCAGCTCAAAATAGCTGATTGTTGCACCCAGAGATGAGTTCTTGATTAGGTTCAAATACTGATTGCCGAGAGCTGGCATAGCAACCCTGAAGGCCTGCGGGAGAATAATTAGGCGCATCTTCTGCCCCGAGCTTAGAGCGATAGCGTCGGCAGCCTCGCCCTGACCCTTGGGCACAGCCAGAATCGAACCTCGCACGATCTCAGCGATGTGGCTGCTGGTGTAGACAACGAGCGCGACCAGCAGTGCAAAGAAGGAAGGATCAAGCCTTAGACCGCCCACTGTCCCGCGGCCCTCTACAAACGGGAGTGTCCAATTGAAGCCGAGCAGTAGCCAGCCGGAGGCGATAATCACGACTGCGATTAGGGCACCGATCCGAAGTCCATAGGCAGGCTTGCCGTTCTTATCCGCCTGCGCGTTGCGGATCTTGACGGTCAGCCACATTGCCAAAAGTGCAACAACGATGACTCCGAGCAGAATGTAGCCTGAGCCCTCGAACCAAGGAAGCGCAAGACCGCGATTTGAGATTACAAACAGGTCGAGAGGCAGCCAGGCATCTTCGATTCGCGGGAAAGCCTGCAGAACAACCGCGAGGTTCATGAAGGTCAGCAGAAGCAACAGTGGAAGGTTTCTAACGACCTCTACGTAGGCGGTTGCTACCGCTCGCAGTAGGAAGTTTCCGGACAGTCGTGCGATTCCGACGAGTGTTCCGAGCAAAGTGGCAAGCAGGATTCCAACGAAAGCAACTCTGAGTGTGTTGAGGAAACCTTGAACAAGGGCATCTCTGACCGGTTGCGACTGATCGAAGTCATTGCCGGGAATCGTAAAGCTTGCGGGGTTATCTAGAAATGTCAGGTCTGTTTGTATCTGGCTCTTTGAAATATTGACTTGATAGTTGTTGTATAGCCAGAAAATGAAGGCGAAGACACCAGCTAAGACCAGCAGCTGGAATGCCCAACGAAGAACGCGGACGTCTCGCCAGAGTGGAACTCTAGAGGATGTGCTTGAAAGAGAGCCCATGTTTCAGAGCTCTCTTTCAAGTACACGCACTAGCTACTTACCTTTAGTTGAGTGTTTAGCGGTAAGGAGGAGCGTAGAGGATTCCACCGTCTGTCCAAAGCGCGTTCACTCCGCGCTCTAGGCCAAGAGGTGCAAGGTGACGGGCGAAGATCTCGCCGTAGTTACCAACCTGCTTTACAACCTGGTAGGCGAAGTCAGTTGGCAGACCAAGACTTGGGTCCAATACTGCAGATCCATCGCTTGATTCGATTTCCTGACCTAGGAAGCGCAAGATGCTTACATCGTCAGTGCTTGAAGCAATCTGATCTACGTTTGCACTTGTGATGCCGAACTCTTCAGCCTGAATGGTTGCAAGAATGGCCCAGTTCACTGCCTGTGCCCATGCTGTGTCGCCATCCAATACTGCTGGAGCTAGAGGCTCCTTCGAGAACACCTCAGGCAGGATTGCAAGTGCAGCAGCACCCTCTGGGTATGCAGAACGGAAACCAGTCAGCTGGCTAACATCTGAAGACCATCCGTCACACTGGCCGGCAATGAATGCCTCCAGGATCAAGTCAGTGTCGTCAAATGAGCGAACTTCCCAGTTCAGTCCCAAACGTGATGACTCTAGAGCTGCGTTGCCCTCTGTTGTGGTTCCCTTGGAAACACAAATGATTGCGCCCTTCATCTGGCTAACGGATGAGTAGCCGCTGTTTGCAGCGACCATCATGCCCTGGCCATCGTAGAAGTTTGGCTGCAAGAAGGTTGCTGCCTCGCTACCATCGCGGGTTGCAGTCCAAGTTGTGTTTCTCACAAGTACATCGATTGAGCCGCTCTGCAGAGCAGTGAAGCGGTCGGCTGTCTCTAGGTCAACCATCTCAACAGCAGTGGCGTCGCCCAAGACTGCAGCGGCAATTGCCTTACAGAAGTCAGAGTCGAAACCGACGTGCTCTCCAGAGTCGTTAAGAACTGCAAAGCCAGGAAGTGCATCTCTGGTTCCACATCGGACTACGCCCGCAGCCTGAACGCTCTCTAGAAGCGAAACGCTGGCAGCAGTCTCGGTGCTGGTGGTGGTTGATTGAGTTGCGGCAGTAGTTGCCTCTTCGGTTGTGTCAGTGGCTGCACAGCCACTTAGGAATAGGGCAGAAGCTGCAACTGCAGCCAGTGCCATCATGGGTTTCTTCATTGAAACACCCTTTCAATTAGGCGAACTGCTATTGCCGTGAGGACCGTACTTGACTGTTCCCCACAACAATGCAGTCTCAACCTACTCCTCGCACAAAGTTGAGTTCTGCCAACCCTTTCATTGTTACCGAAGCGAGACATTTCCAAAATGCTGGACCAAGATTCCGCTCCAACGGCACTCCACTCTCGGCACCAGAATTACTGCAGTTGGTCGAGTCCGAGTTCGACGCCTGCAAATTTTGTTTGACAAGCCAACCACGGCTGATTTAGCCTAAAAACACGATTCAGGACGTTGGGGAAGACGCAACTGGATCGGAGCGAGGTGTCAGACACTGACATATGGGTGCTTTCAGCGCCCGAAGATGCGATTGCCAGCATCGAAGTTTTGCTGGCCTCGCACCAGCTCTGCGCGTCCTGGTATCCGCAACCAATAGCCCAAAACTCATTTCAAGCCCGCATCACTGCGAACCTTGCACAACGCGATGTTGAGGATCTCGTCAGTAAATTGGCCAAGCTTTGCATCGCGTTCGAGGTTGCTGTATCAGGGCTCGAGCCCTGCTCGTTTCTCTATCACGATGGTCTTGGGCTCAGGCGCGTCGCACTCGATGCCAGCGGTGAGGGAGTGATCCGATTTGGTCAGCTGGAGCGTCTGATGGAGCTTTCTCAAGGAAGCAATGCGGAACTTAAGCGACTGCTGCGACTTGCCTCAGCTACAGCTTGGTACGACTTGCTCCAGCCTTACATGGCGGGTAATAGCAGCGTTGAGCTGATGCCGAGAGCCGTCTAAACGGCTCGGAATGCTAGTACAGCGTTGTGGCCGCCAAATCCAAAACTGTTGCTAATTGCTACCGCGTCTGGACGACTAAGTGCCATCGACGTGCGTGGCACGTTGAGCGGGATGTTTGGGTCTTGGTTATCTAAGTTGATAGTCGGGGGAACCAGTTGCTCCTTGAGCGCCATGATTGTGAACACGGCCTCAATCGCACCAGCGCCACCTAGTAGGTGTCCGGTGGACGCCTTGGTTGCGGCAACTAGAAGATTGTCTGTGTGAGATCCAAACACCCGCTTGATTGCAGTGTATTCAGCAATATCACCAACCGGAGTTGAGGTCGCATGAGCGTTCACGTGCTCGACGTCTTCAATTGATGCACGTGCCTGCTCGAGCGCCTGCAGCATCGCTCTGGCCGCCCCGGCACCCTCAGGGTCTGGAGCGGTGATGTGGTAGGAGTCACTAGTGACTGATCCACCAACGATCTCACAATAGATTTTTGCGCCTCGTGCGGTGGCTGAGTCAAGAGTCTCTAGCACCAGTGCTCCGGCACCTTCTCCCATGACAAAACCATCGCGGTCGGTGTCGTATGGCCGCGATGCCTGTTCTGGAGAATCATTGCGCTTGCTCAGGGCATGCATAGCGGCAAATGCGGAGATTGGAAGTGGGTGAATGGCCGCTTCGGCGCCGCCAGCTACTACTACGTCCGCTTCACCGCGTTGAATTCTGTGGAATGCGTTGGCAATTGCCTCATTGCCCGAGGCACACGCGCTCACGGCAGTGTGAACACCGGCTCTAGCACCAAGTGCCATTCCGATGGCCGCGGCTGGGCCGTTGGGCATCAACATTGGGACAGTCATGGGCAGAACTCGCCTGGGACCGCGCTCCTTGAGGGTGTCAAAGGCGTCTAGCAGTGTCCAGACACCACCAATACCCGTCGCAAAATCTACTGCGAGCCGCTCTGGCTCGACTTCTGGTTCACCGGCATCGGCCCAGGCCTCGCGCGCCGAAATTAGCGCGAATTGGGAGGAGGGGTCGAGTCGCTTCGCCTCTTGAGGCGTAAGGATGTCTAGGGCTGAAATCTTGGCCTGCCCTGCGAAAGTGACTGGAATCTCGTATTGAGCCACCCAGTCCTGCTCAAGCGTTGAGATGCCGCTTTTGCCGGCTAATAGCGCCTGCCAGCTTGCGTTAGCGTCACCGGCTAGGGGCGTGGTCGCCCCTATGCCAGTAACAACTACGCGCTTCATGTTAGTCCTGGTTCTCGGTGATGAAGTTCACTGCATCTGCAACAGTGATCAGGTTCTTAACTTCCTCATCTGGAATCTTCACGCCGAACTTGTCCTCAGCGTTTACAACTATGGTCATCATTGAAATTGAGTCGATGTCTAGATCATCGGTGAAGGACTTGTCCATCTGTACAGCGTCTGCTGTGATGCCGGTCTCGTCGTTTACGAGTTCAGCTAGACCAGCTAGAACTTCCTGCTGTGAATGTGCCATGTGGGCTTCTCCTATTTTTTCGGGTAGTAACGGGTTTATTTTATGGGAGTTCTACAACTTGGGCTGCGAAGGCAAGCCCCGCGCCGAAACCAATTTGCAGAGCGTATCCTCCAGGCTGAACCTGATTTTCTTTCAGGAGCCTGTGCATAGCAAGGGGGATTGAGGCTGCAGAGGTATTGCCGGTGTCGGCGATGTCCCTTGCCACCACAACGCTTTCCGGTAGGGCAAGCTGCTTCACGAACTCATCGATGATGCGCATGTTTGCCTGATGGGTGACTAGGGCACTCAAGTCGCTGGCTTCTATTCCGGCTGCCTCAAGTGCCTGCTTGGCTACCTTTGACATCTCCCATACCGCCCAGCGGAACACCGGTTGCCCCTCCTGGACAAGGGTTGGCCACTCGACTTTGCCGTCACGGAAATCCAAGATCGAGTCGGTCATTCCGACCTTGTCCCAGTTTGCGCCGTCTGCTCCCCAAACCGTCTTAGCGATTCCAGGGTGGTCACTTGGCCCCACGATTGCCGCTCCCGCACCGTCACCTAGCAAGAAGCTAATTGTGCGATCGGTAGGGGAGAGGAAGTCGGAGAGCTTCTCAGCACCAACTACAAGGACGTATTTTGCTAGCCCAGAACGCACCATAGCGTCGGCCTGCGCAATCCCATAGCAATAGCCAGCACAGGCAGCTGATATGTCGTAGGCAGCGGCCGAGTGAGCTCCAACTAGTTCAGACAGTAGCGAGGCTCCCGATGGGGTCTGATACGGAAAAGAAATTGTGGCGAGGATTACGGCTCCAATTTCAGCTGGATCAATCCCCGAGGCTTCGATTGCCCCCTTCGACGCCTCCACGGCAAGGTCCATCAGTGACTGATCCTCCGGTGCGCGCACCCTGGTGATTACTCCGGTGCGCTGCCTGATCCACTCATCAGAGGAATCGATTGGCCCGGCGATCTCGTCGTTGGTCACAACGTTTGAGCCTCTGGCTGCCCCCAGGGCATAGATGCGACTGTGCGCAACAGGAGCTGATTCTTTGAGTTGTTTCATGCCGAGACCTTTTCAAAATCGCTTGGGGCCTTCAAGGCTATCGGGTTAGAGCCCGGAATCCCTCGTTTTACCAATCCGGTGAGCGCTCCGGCGGGAGGCAATTCAACAAAGGCAGGGGCGATCTTTGCAAGAGACTCCATGCACAAATCCCAGCGCACCGGTCTTGAAACCTGGTTTACCAGCGAGTCCAAGAACGCTGCTCCAGAGGTGACAAAAGCGCCGTCAAAGTTTGACCAGAGCGCCAGTTTCGGGTCACTGGACTCCACCTGGTCGGCGGCTTCTCTAAGACGCAATCTTGCTGATTCCATGTAGCCGGTATGGAAAGCACCGGCAACCTTTAGCTCGATCACTCTTGTTTTCTCGGGCGGATTTGCCACTAATTCGGAAATGGCATCCTTGCCTCCAGCCGCAACAACTTGCCCCGCGCCGTTGTAGTTGGCGATCGAGATTCCTAGGGAGTCTAGGTGACTGGCAATTAGTTCAATCTCGCCACCCAGCACAGCCGCCATACTTGTTGGCTCCAGCCCCGCGGCTTCAGCCATGGCGTCCGCACGAATTTTGACCAAACGCATTGCGGACTCGTCGCTTAGGACGCCAGAAATTGCAGCTGCTGCAAATTCCCCAACCGAATGGCCGACAACTCCGGAAACATCAACGGCTTCGAACAGCGTTCGATAGCTAGCGATGGCGGCAGCGACGATCAGCGGTTGTGCGTTTGAAGTGTCCTTTATTACTTCTTCGGCTGCGCTGGTGCCAAGTTCAATCAAGTCAAGTTCGCAAAAGCCTGAAAGACGCTCGAGTTCGGCCCGAAAACCCGGGACCTCTGATATCCAGGATGAGAGAAAACCCTCTGATTGGGAACCTTGACCTGGGCACGCAACTACTAGCATCTATTACCTTCTTACTCCGGATTCATTGTCTGCGATCGCGCCGAGCGCGATGGCAATTTGTAATACAAACGCCGTTCTGGCATCAGTGGGGTCCTGACCGATTGTCTCGTGAATTCTTTTTAGTCGATAGCGAACGGTATTGGCGTGCACATAAAGCTGCTTGGAAGTGCCTTCTAGCGATCGCCCGCATTCGAGGTAAGCCCTGAGGGTTGGAAGCAAATCCGCCTGGGAGTCCGCCAGCGGGACATAGAAGCTATCGAACATTGTCTGCTTGGCAAGCGGGTCCCCGGCCAGGGCGCGTTCGGGTAGCAGGTCGTCGGCTGGAGTGGGGCGGACCATGTTTCCGACGGTGGCAGCTACGGTATGAGCCGCTAGCGCCGCCTTGGCAGATTTGGATGCGTCGGAAACGCTCAGTACGGTTGGGCCGAGCACCAGTGGCCCCGCACCGAAAAATTCCTGGAGCGCGCTAGCAGTGTCGTGAATGCTTTTGCCCGCGTTGTCCTGTTGCTCGAGTAGGCCAATGACTGCAACCTGTCTGCGACCTTGAATGCCAATCAGGACATCCGACCCAAGCTTTCTGGCTGCCTTACGGACGCCATCTGGGTCCTCACTTGGTGGAGTTGTTCCAAGTAGCACGGCCACCTGGCCATCTGCCAGCCATCCGAGTGCTGCGACTCTCGAACTGATTTCCTGGGAGCGCTCCCCGCTGATGATGGAATCAACAACGAGTGCCTCTAACCGGGCATCCCAAAGACCTCTGGCCTCAGCTGCCTTGGCGTAAACATTTGCGGCACTGAAGGCCATGTCGCGGGAGTACCTAAGAACAGCCTCGTGAAGATCAGGGGTTTGATTAACAACGGTTTCCTCAACCATTTCAACTACAACCTGAATTAGCTGCAGGGTCTCCTGGAGCGAGATTGAGCGCAGGAGTTCTCTTGGCGCATTTCCAAAAACATCTGCCGCAACCGAAGGCTGAGAGGTCGGGTCCTCATACCAGCGTATAAAGCTGGTAATGCCGGCCTGTGCAACGCTGCCGACTGCCGCCCGTCTTGCCGGCGGCATCTGGCGATACCAGGGCAGCGTTTCGTCCAGCCTGATTAGGGTTGCGGTGGCGAGCTCTCCGGCTATCGAGTTCAACCACGCTAGATGCTTAGGCGTCGCCACCGGCCGTTCCACTGGTTCCGGCGGAAACGTCGTGCAAGCGGTACTTGTCGATTGCCTGCTGCGGTACTTCAGGCGACACCTTGCCCTCTGTCACTAGCTGCTCAAGCACTCTGACTGCAATGGAAGGTCCATCAATTTTGAAGAAGCGCCTAGCAGCAGCTCGGGTGTCAGAGAAGCCGAAGCCATCTGCTCCCAGGGTTGCAAACTCGCCCTGGACCCACGGACGAATCATGTCCGGAACAGAGTGCATGTAGTCGCTAACAGCCAAAGTCGGCCCCTGAGCATCCGCAAGCTTCTGCGTTAGGTATGGCATCGGCGCGTCTTCGTTTGGATACAGGAACTTCTTTTCGTCGGCTGCCAGCCCATCACGACGCAACTCGGTCCAGCTTGTTACTGACCAGACGTCGGCCGAAACTCCCCACTCAAGCAGCAGCTGTTGGGCCTCAAGAGCCCACGGCATAGCAACACCTGAAGCCAGAATCTGAGCCTTGTGGCCCTGAGCGGAATTGGCGCTGATCTGGTGAATTCCACGAATGATCCCGTCGACATCGACTGACTCCGGCTCGGCCGGCTGCAACATGGGCTCGTTGTAGACAGTCAAGTAGTACATCACGTTTGGATCTGGGTGCTCTCCGCCGTACATGCGCTCAATGCCGCTGCGCACAATGTGTGCCAGTTCATATCCATAGGCCGGGTCATAGCTGACCACCGCTGGGTTTGTGCTTGCCAGAACCGGAGAGTGACCGTCGGCGTGCTGCAAACCTTCACCGGTAAGAGTGGTTCTTCCGGCCGTGGCACCGATCATGAATCCGCGCACCATCTGGTCGCCAGCGAGCCAAATTGCATCGGCAGTTCTCTGGAATCCGAACATGGAGTAGAAAACGTAGAACGGAATTATTGGCTCACCGTGGGTTGAGTAGCTCGAGCCAGCCGCGGTGAAGGCAGCAAGTGAGCCAGCCTCGTTGATTCCGGTGTGGAGGATCTGGCCATTGGTCGCCTCCTTGTAGCTAAGCAACAGCTCACGGTCAACTGACATGTAGTGCTGACCACGAGGGTTGTAGATCTTTGCGGTCGGGAAGAACGCATCCATTCCAAAGGTACGTGCCTCGTCCGGGATGATCATCGAAATACGCTCTCCGGTGCCATCGGCCTTCAGTAGGTCCTTCAGCATTCGGACAAAAGCCATGGTTGTTGCAATCTCTTGATTGCCTGAGCCCTTTTTAGGGGATTCGTAAGCCTTTTCGGTTGGCAGTTCGAAGCTCACATAATTATTTCGGCGCTCGGGGAGATAGCCTCCAAGCTCCCTGCGACGCTCATGCATGTACTGAATCTCAGGGGCGTCTGCACCGGGGTGGTAATACGGAGGCTGGTATGGATCGGCCTCAAGTTGCGCATCTGTGATTGGCACGCGCATCTCATCGCGGAAGCCCTTCAGGTTATCCAGCGTTAACTTCTTCATCTGGTGGGTGGCGTTGCGGCCTTCGAAGCTCTTGCCAAGGCCGTAGCCCTTCACTGTCTTAGTGATGATGACTGTTGGCTGACCCTTGTGGTTCATGGCCGCCTGGTATGCCGCGTAGATCTTCTTGTAGTCGTGGCCACCTCGCTTGAGGCCCCAAATCTGGTCATCGCTGAAGTCGGAGACCATGGCCGCGGTCCTCGGGTCCCTTGCAAAGAAGTTCTCCCTGACGAAGGCTCCGGATTCAGCCTTGAAGGTCTGGTAATCACCATCTGGTGTGTTGTTCATCAGGTCGACTAGAGCGCCGTCGGTGTCTCGGTCTAGCAACACATCCCATTCGCGACCCCAAATTACCTTGATCACGTTCCAGCCAGCACCGCGGAAGAAGCTCTCTAGTTCCTGAATGATTTTGCCGTTGCCTCTAACTGGACCGTCAAGTCGCTGCAGGTTTGCGTTGACCACGAAGGTTAGATTGTCTAGGCCATCGTTGGCCGCCAATTGCAGCGCTCCACGGCTCTCAACCTCGTCCAATTCGCCATCGCCAAGGAATGCCCAAACGTGTTGACCACTTGTGTCCTTGAAGTTCCTGCCCTGGAGGTAGCGGTTGAACTGCGCTTGATAAATCGCGTTGATCGGACCCAATCCCATGGAGACGGTTGGGAACTGCCAGAATTCCGGAAGCAAGCGCGGGTGCGGGTAGGAGGGCAGGCCACCATTCGGGCTTGATTTCTCTTGTCTAAAGGCATCCAACTGCGAGCTTGTAAGTCGATCTTCCAAATACGCTCTCGCGTATGCCCCTGGCGAGGCATGCCCCTGAATAAAGATTTGGTCAGCACCCTGTGGGTGGTCATGGCCCTTGAAAAAGTGGTTGAAGCCAACCTCGTAGAGCGAGGCGCTTGATGCAAAAGACGAGATGTGTCCACCGACTGCAATGCCAGGGCGCTGTGCCCTGTGAACCATGATTGCTGCGTTCCAGCGCATCCAGGCGCGATAGGTGCGCTCGAGCTGCTCGTCGCCAGGGAACTCAGGCTCATCTTCGGGGGAGATGGTATTGATGTAGTCAGTTGTGGGAACCAGCGGCACGTTCAACTGCAAGTCGTGAGATCGCCTCAAGAGCGACTGCATTATTTCTCGGGCCCTGCCTCTGCCATGGGTTTTGGCTAGAGCATCAAGTGACTCAAGCCACTCAGCAGTTTCCTGAGGATCGCGATCCGGGATGGTTGGTCCGAATGCATCTTGGTTGTTATACGACACGTTAAAAAGCCTCTTTTCGTGGCCTGGTTTCCTTGTGCTCTTGTGTGAGCGTCTAAAGTCTACTCATCGAGAAGAAATGTTTCAGGCCAGTGACTGGTTTTGTAAAAAAAGGAGAGCAATGACCATCAACGTTGGAGATCTAGCACCAGATTTCAGTCTCACCAACCAACACGGTGAAACCGTAACCCTGAGTGCTTTCAGGGGCAAAAAAGCAGTGACGCTTGTTTTTTACCCACTTTCGTTTTCGGGAACCTGCACCGGAGAGTTGTGCGAACTTCGTGACAACCTAGAGGTTTTCCAGTCAGCTGACGTTGAGCTGCTGGCAATCAGCGTTGATTCCAAGTTCACCCAGGCCAAGTTCGCCGAATCCGAGGGCTACAAGTTCCAGGTTCTGGCTGACTTCTGGCCTCATGGCGCGGTCACTCAGGCCTATGACGTATTTTTGGAGGATCGTGGACACGGCACCCGCGGCACCTTTGTCATCAACAAAGAAGGTGTTGTGGTAGCCAAGTTTGTCACCTCGCCGGGTGAAGCCAGAGACCTAAATTCATATACAAAAGCACTTGAACTTCTCTAATCGAGATTTTTAGTAGTAAGCTTTCGGAGGGCCTTTAGCTCAGTTGGTAGAGCGCCACGCTTACACCGTGGATGTCATCGGTTCGAGCCCGGTAGGGCCCACTCGAACGGCTTTAGTTGTCATTTTTGGCAACATTGGCAGCAATAATCTGATTGGCTGTAGTTATGGTAAAGCTATCTACGCTGGTTACTCAGTTCAATGAGCTGTGGCCCGAGACAGGTACAGAGGACTGGGATCGACCCGGCCTAATGCTCGGGGATCTAAATCAAGACATTTCCAAGGTGCTGTTGAGCGTTGACATCACCGCCGGAGTTCTAGCAGAGGCAAGGTCTCAAGATGCTGGCCTGATCATCTCTCACCACCCAATGTTCCTGCGCGGTGTCCACAGCCTTTCTGGTGACAGCGCTAAAGGTGCAAACGTCGCCTTCGCGATTCAACACAGCCTTGCGGTTTTCTCGGCCCACACCAATGCAGACTTTCTGGAAGGTGGCGTTTCCGACACCCTAGGAGCATCACTTGGCCTCACCAAAACTGGCTTTTTGTTGGCCTCACCTCAACAGGGATTTATTGGAGAGCTAGCCAAGCCGCTAACTCTTATGGACTTCGCGAGACTTGCCGCCAAGGTGCTACCTCCGGTAGCTCAGGGCGTGATGGTCGCCGGTGATAAAGACAAGATGATTCAAAGGGTGGGCCTAGTTGCCGGAGCAGGCGATAGCTACCTAGGTGCGGCCCTTGCAGCTGACTTGGATCTTTTTATCACTTCCGATCTTCGGCACCACCCATCGCAGGACTTCCTCGAACAGTCTGCTTTGACAGGGGAGACTGCTCTCATGAACATCGCACACTTTGCCGCTGAGTGGCTCTGGCTTAGTCGTGCCGCAGCCCAACTAAGCGAGAAATTTCCCGACATTGAATTTGTCGTGAGTGACCTATCAACCGACCCCTGGAATTTCGTGGTGATGCAATGAAAATAGAAACAAGTCAACTTCCAACCTTGCTCACGCTGCAAACACAGCTGGTGTCCCTAAAGAAACTCGAGTCACAAGCACGAGAGCTAATGGCAGGTGCAAAGGCTGAGGCAATACGCGAGCAGCTTCTGGATCTAAGTGCCAAGGCAAGTCAAATGCTTACCGACCATGAGGAGCTACAGCGCGATCTAAAGCGGGCCGAGAACGACCTGGACTTGGTCGTGAAGCGCATTGACCAGGATCAGCAGCGACTTACTCAGGCTACCGATGTCAAGGTAATTGCCGGTGTTCAGCACGAGCTAGAAACACTGGGCAAGCGACGCTCAGAGCTGGAAGATGCTCAACTTGAGTTGATGGAGCGTGTTGAACTTGCAACCGATAGCCAGCAGCAGATTCAAGCTCAAAAGCAGCAGCTCCAATCAGACCTGGACACGGAGCTTGAAATCGCCAAACAGGATCTAGCGGTGGTGAAGCAGGAGCATTCTTCAATTGCCGCCGAGGTCAATGCGGCCAAGGCTCAGATTGCAAATGACCTTCTCGAGCTGTTTGAACGTCTTGCCACCAGAGCTACCGCAGTTGGCGTTTTGCGAGGATCAACCTGTGGTGCCTGCAACATGAATCTAACTTCGACTGCGCTCGGGCAAATCAGAGCGGTGGCGGAGGATGAATTGGCCAGATGCCCTGAATGCAGCGCAATTTTGGTGCGCGAATGATTTTTGTTTACTGTGATGGCGCTTCTCGGGGGAACCCGGGGCCAGCGGCTTATGGTGTTCACATTGAGGACCAGGCAGGAAACACAATTGCTGACTTGGGTGAAAACCTAGGTCATCAGACAAACAATTACGCAGAGTACCAGGGCATCATTGCTGCCCTTCGCTACCTCACGGCTACTGACTTCCGGACTGTCACAATCCGTCTAGATTCAAAGCTCGTGGTTGAGCAACTAAGCGGACGCTGGAAGGTGAAGAGCCCCGAGATCCGGGAACTGGTTTTTGAGGCCAGCGAATTACTTGGAGCCTTCGATGTCAAGCTCGAGTGGATTCCACGTGAAAGTAACTCGATCGCCGACGCACTTGCCAACCGGGCCCTTGATGACGGTGATTTCCAGACTGTAGAGGCGTCTCTGGAGCTCTGGGCTGTTCAGCCCAGAAGTATAAGAGCTCCACGACAAACCATAGAACCAACCACGCTGGTTGTTGTCCGTCACGGAAGTACGGCGGCGACCGAGGCTAACCTAATTGCCGGCGGTGGCGGGGACGACCCACAATTGTCTGCCTTAGGGCTTTCAGAGGCGGAACGGGCTGCCGGCGCTATCGCTCCGCTCTTGAACCGGTTTGGACTGCCAGAGGTTGCCATGGTTCACCATTCCCCGATGGCAAGAACCACGCAAACGGCCGAAGTTATTGCAAGGCATCTTGGCGCAGACCTGGTTGTCGACGAGCGTTTGCGCGAGATCGAGTTTGGACAGTGGGACGGATTATCGATGACCACCCTAGAGTCAGATTCCAGTGCTGAATTAGCTAAATGGCGCTCCTCTGCTGAGGCCAAGCCACCCGGCGGCGAGTCGGTGGTAGATCTTGCCAAGCGCGTTGAACAGGCTGCCACTGACCTAATTGCTGGAAACCAGGGCAAAACAGTGGTCGTGGTCACCCACATGATGCCCTCTCGTGGGTTTGCCAGAATGGCGCAGCGGTCGGCAATGGACAGTTATTGGAACATAAATTTCGCCCCCACCGGCATCAGCGTTTATCGGTTCTACGGAACCGGCTTCGCCGAGACCTTCACGATCAATTCTTGCGAACACCTAATAGCCAGTTAGTCTTGATGTTGAGATGGGTCGGCTAGACGGTCGCGGCATTGCCGAGGAACGTCCGGGCTCCGCAGAGTACGGTGGTGGGTAACGCCCACCTGGGGTAACCCAAGAGACAGTGCAACAGAAAGTAAACCGCCTCGCAAGAGGTAAGGATGAAACGGTGGTGTAAGAGACCACCAGCGAGTTAGGTGACTAATTCGGCTAGGTAAACCTCACCGGGAGCAAGACCAAGTAAGAAGGCGCTAAGAACTACTCGTTCGAGTCTTCGGGTAGGTTGCTAGAGCCACTGAGCAATTGGTGGCCGAGATAGATGACCGTCAGTGCCTAGGCACTACAGAACCCGGCGTATCGGCCGGCCCATCTCGCTACTTCAAAACCTTTGCTGCTATAGCAGCAGCTCCAATGATGCCAGCAGCATTCCTGGTGGTTGCTGGGACGATCGGGGCATTCGTTGTTATCAGTGGCAGGAAGCTTTCATGTGATTTGCTGATTCCGCCGCCAACAATAAATAGGTCTGGACTAAACAGTCTCTCCAGGTGTGCGTAGAAGATTTCCAGACGCTCGGCCCACTGCTCAAAAGACAAGCCCTCGGTCTCCATTTGGGCAAATGACGCGTACTGTTCGAAGTCGCGAATCTCTCCGATGTCTAGGTGTCCGAGCTCAGTGTTTGGAACAAGCTTCTTGTTTAGAAATAGTGCGGAGCCGATACCGGTGCCAAGCGTGGTCATAATCGTCACACCCTTTGCCTTGCGTCCTGCACCGAATTTCATCTCGGCAACGCCCGCTGCGTCGGCATCGTTTAGGACGTGGGTATTACGGCCAAGTGCCTTGGTGAAGAGCTTCTCGGCCTTCAGACCGATCCAGGCATCGCTGACGTTTGCTGCAGAGCGGGTGATCCCATGTGTAACCACAGCAGGGAAACAAAGTCCGACGGTCAAGTTGGATGGTGCTGCTAGTTGTTCTATAAGCCCGTTGCAGGCTGCCGCAATATCGTTGGGCTCGCCTCCTGCAGGTGTTTCAACTCTGAGCCGGTCGGTCAGCAGTTCTCCGGTTCTAATGTCGACTATCGCGGCCTTTATCCCGGTTCCACCAACGTCGATTCCGATTGCATTGGAAACCATCTATGCCTCCGTCAATATTTCAGCGCCGGATTCAGTGATCAAAACCGTGTGTTCAAACTGGGCTGTGAAGCTCTTGTCCTTGGTGGTCACTGTCCAGTCGTCGTTCCACATGTCCCAATCCTGGCTTCCAAGAGTCAGCATCGGCTCGACCGTGAACACCATGCCTGGTTCGATGATGTCGCGATAGGCAGGTTCGTCGTAGTGGGGAATGATCAGCCCGGAGTGAAAGCTGGTTCCTACTCCGTGTCCTGTGAAGTCCCGGACGACCCCGTAGTTGAAGCGTTTGGCGTAGGTCTCAATTGCGCGGCCGATGATGTTAACCTCGCGGCCAGGCTTTGCGGCTCTAATGCCTCGCATCATGGCCTCTTTGGTGCGCTCGACCAGCAGCTCTACTTCGCTGTCGGCCTGCCCGACGATTACGGTCCCGTTGGTGTCACCGTGTACGCCATCGAGGTAAGCCGAGATGTCCACATTTACGATGTCACCGTCTTCCATGACTGTGTCATCTGGAATGCCATGACAAATAACCTCGTTTAGAGAGGTGCACAGCGACTTCGGGTATCCCCGGTAACCAAGTGTCGACGGATAGGCCCCAGAGTCGCAGAGAAACTCGTGCCCGATTTGGTCAAGGAAGTCAGTTGTGACCCCCGGTTTTGCCTCAGACAAAACTAGCTCTAGCGCCTGAGCTGCCAATTTGCTAGCTGCGCGGATTCGGCCAATGGTCTCATCGTCGTACTTGTCGCCGCCAACGTGCTGTGCAGGTGCTGGCCGGCCAACATACTCGGGTCTTGCTATGCTTCCAGGAACTGCTCTTTGTCTGGAAATTGTTCCGGGGACGAGTGTTCTATCGGCTGCTTTTGGCATGAGTAGAGTCTAATTTTTATTCCGGCGAACTGGGGGGACATTGAACGACAAGCCTCAATATTGGTTGAACCTAAATACTAATCAAGTTGAGATTGGGTTTCAGTCGCTATCCATTGATCGAATCGGCCCATTTGATTCTGCCGAGGACGCAGCTCGCGGCAAGGAAATACTTGCGGCTCGAGCCAAGCAAATGCGTGAAGAAGAACAGCGAGACTGGGAGTCCTAGAACTGCTGCTCTGGAGCTGGAAACTCTCCAGCTACAACCTCATTGCGAAAGGCTGTCGCCGCTGCGCTGAGGTCTTGACGGAGATTCAAATACTGCTTGGCAAACTTGGGAGACCTGGTGCCCAGCCCGGCAAAATCTTGCCAGACCAGTATTTGGCCGTCGCAGTCCGCTCCAGCTCCTATTCCAATAGTTGGGATGGCTAGTTTTTGCGAAATTTCCTTAGCGAGCTCGGCCGGAATCATCTCGAGCACCACTGCGAACGCACCTGCAGCCTCAATGTCTTTGCACTCCTGCAAAATCCGAGCGGCGTCTTGTTCGGTCCGGCCCTGGACTTTGTAGCCGGCCAACGTGTTTACGCTTTGTGGAGTGAATCCGACGTGGCCCATGACTGGGATCCCGCTTGAGACAAGGGCCCGAATCTGAGAGAGCTTGGCGCCTTCGAGTTTTACGGCATCGGCTCCCGTTTCCTTCATTACTCGAATGGAATTGGTCAACGCCTGATCGTCACTTACTTCGTAGCTTCCGAAGGGTAGGTCGACTACCACCAAGGCGCTAACTGCGCTTGATGCCACGGCTCTGCCAAACGGGATCATTTCACTGAGCTCGATTGGCGTGGTGCCGTTATAACCGAGCACATTGTCACTGGCTGAGTCCCCAACCAATAAGACTTCAATCCCAGCCTGGTCAAAAATGGCAGCTGTGTGCATGTCATAGCTGGTCAGTGCTGCAAATTTCTGACCCTTAGCCTTCAATGCTGCAAGGGTGCTGGTTCTAATCTTCATAATTTGTAAACCTTGTCGTTAATGGCACTCTGCGGCCGGTGCCAAAAGAGACCTCTGTAGTTTTTGTGCCAATGGCACCCTGCGACCGTTTCCACTCCGAGTTTCTAACCATAGCCTCGATGCGCGCAACTTCAGAAACATCAAATCCGAGTGCTTCGATCTCTGGGATTGTGGCGGATTTCTCAATCAGGAGTTTCAGAATCTCGTCAAGCAGTTGGTAGTCAGGCAATGAGTCGCTATCGAGCTGGTCAGGTCTGAGTTCTGCGCTCGGCGGTTTTTCGATTGAGCTAATTGGAATAACAACCGACTCGTGGACTGAGTTGACCCACCTAGCAAGAGCCCAAACATCCGTCTTGAACACATCCTTGATTGGAGCAAATCCACCAGCCGAGTCCCCGTACATTGTGGAGTAGCCAACCGCAATTTCAGACTTGTTGCCAGTGGTCAAGAGCAAGTGCCTCTCGCTATTTGAAATAGCCATCAGCGCAACCGCTCGAATTCTGGCCTGCAGGTTCTCGGACGCCAATTGTGAAAGTTCAACCATGGTTTCAAAAGCTTGGTGTGCTCTATCGATTGGCACCTGACGAATCTCAATATCCAAATTCTTTGCAAGCGCATAGGCATCCTCGACCGAATGCTCTGAGGAGTACCTGGAGGGCAGTGCAATTCCGAGCACATTTTTGTTCCCGAGTGCTTCACAGGCGATTGCTGCTGACAGGGCAGAATCGATTCCACCGCTTAGACCAAGCACAGCTTTGGTCTGTCCCGTTTTTGCGCAGTAGTCTCGAAGACCCGTGACCAAAACCTGCCACAGGGTGGCCAGATCATTTGATTTCACTGGCTCGAGCTTCTCATCCTGTTCCCAGTACAACCCTGGTTCCATTCCCGCACGGAGCACTTCTGTGCCGGTTGCATCAAGCAGGAAACTGCCGCCATCAAATACCAGCTCATCCTGGCCACCTGCCAGGTTGGAATAAGCCAGAGCAAAGCCATTTTGGAAGTCGCGAGCCGCCTGTCGCCGCTCGACCGCCTTATTTCTTGTGTAGGGAGAACCGTTTAGCACCAGCAGTAGCTCAACGCCATCATTGTTGAGGGCAACCGAGCGAGAGCTATCCTCGGTCCAGATGTCCTGGCAAATGGCAACTGCGCACTTTGTTCCATTGATTTCGAAAATTAGTTCCGATTCACCCGGGACAAAGTTTCGCCAGTCATCAAAGACATCGAAATTTGGGAGAATCTGTTTGTGGTAGGTGCCGATAAGCTTTCCGCCCTTGATGACGCTGGCCGAGTTGTGGGCGATTGCAGCCGATGCCTGCATTGGGTGTTTCGGTCCCTGGGCTTTACTTACGTGACCGACCACGACATAAACACCGGACAATTCTGGTTCGCCAGTCATTAGGACCAATTCATTCAGGGCCCTTGCTGAGGCATCGATAACATCGCTGCGGTAGCTCAGATCACCCAGTGGGTAACCAGACAGGGCGAGCTCACCAAACACGACCACGTCGGCATCACCAGATGCGGAGGCGATCGCTGATCGTATGTCGCTGAGATTTCCCCTGAGGTCTCCAACCACAGGGTTAGTCTGAGCAAAAGCTACTTTTATTGGCGTCACAACCGATAGCCTATTAGACAGGCAGGGAGGCTAAATGGACAAGCAGCAAGAGTTTGTTTTAAGAACAATCGAAGAGCGCGGCGTAAAGTTCGTGAGACTGTGGTTTACGGACGTCGCTGGATCACTTAAGTCGGTGGCTGTGGCCCCTGCTGAGATCGAAGGAGCCTTCGCAGAAGGCATCGGATTCGACGGTTCCTCAATCGAAGGTCTCGCCAGAAACTCAGAAGCTGACATGCTTGCCATTCCAGACCCTTCGACCTTCCAAATCCTGCCCTGGCGCGGAACGGTCGACCCTGCCGCAAGGATGTTTTGCGATATCGCGACTCCCGATGGACAGCCCGCAGCCGCAGACCCGAGAAACGTTTTGAGGCGGACCCTTGCCAAGGCAGCGTCGATGGGCTTCAGTTTTTACGTTCATCCGGAAATTGAGTTTTACCTTTTGAAATCAAGTTCGGTCGATGAAACCGGAGAACCTGTTCCCGTGGACACCGCCGGATATTTTGACAATGTTCCAGGTGGAACAGCGCACGACTTTAGGCGTCGCGCAGTGACCATGCTCGAGCAACTGGGCATTTCAGTCGAATTTTCCCACCATGAGGGTGGGCCTGGTCAAAACGAAATCGACTTGCGCTACTCCGATGCTCTTTCCATGGCCGACAACATCATGACTTTCAAGACAGTGGTCAAGGAGGTGGCAATTGAGCAGGGCGTTTATGCAACGTTTATGCCAAAGCCATTTACCGCACACCCGGGTTCCGGCATGCACACACACTTCTCGTTGTTCGAGGGGGACAAGAACGCATTCTTCGATGCTGCGGCCAAGTACCACCTGTCAAACACGGCCCGTCAGTTTATGGCCGGCGTTCTAAGGCATGCGCCCGAGATCACCCTGGTGACCAACCAGTTCGTAAACAGCTACAAACGCCTCTGGGGCGGGGGAGAAGCCCCAAGCTACGTAAGCTGGGGTCACAACAACCGCAGTGCCTTGGTTCGAGTCCCATTGCACAAGCCCGAGAAGTCTCAGTCCACAAGGATTGAGTATCGAGCTATGGATGCGGCTGCGAACCCATATTTGGCCTACTCACTTCTTCTGGCCGCTGGCCTAAAGGGAATCGAAGAGAATTACGAACTGCCTGACGAGATCGAGCAGGACGTCTGGGCGCTTTCCAACATGGAGCGCAAGGCGCTTGGCATTGAAGCCCTTCCTCAGTCTCTGGATCACGCCATCAAGAAGCTAGAGGAGTCTGAGCTTGTGGCTGAGGTCTTGGGCGAGTCTGTGTTCAATTTTGTGCTTGCGAACAAGCGCAACGAGTGGGCTGACTATCGTGCTCAAGTCACGCCGTTCGAGATCGAGCAAAACCTCAAAACTCTCTAAATGGCTGCTCCCGCATCCGGCTCACCTCGCACCAATTCGCTGAGCGAAATTGCGAAGCTTGGCTTTGAGTCGCTTTCGGCTGCGAGAACTGACCTCGAAAGACTCACTGAGCTTGTTGGCAAGCACGCCGACACCTGCACCGAAGCGTTGGCTTTTTCCGCCTCACCAGACCGTGCACTCGCTCACCTGCTCAGGCTGCTAGAGGTAGCACCAAGTGAATCATTGAAGCTTGTTGCAAAGTCTGATTCCTGCGGCAGACTGATGCGCCTTCTGGGTGCTTCTGATGGTGTTGCCGAGGGCTTCCTGAGGCAGCCAGAGACAATGGAGTTTCTGGGTCGAAAGCCAGCCTTACCAAACTCGCTCAAACTAGCCACTAGTAACCGTGTTGCGCTTAGGGTTTCCTATCGTCAGCAGCTGGCTCGGATTGCGGACTGGGATTTGTCGCATGAGAGTCCGGAGGCAGCCGTCACGGCAGTAGTCGCGGCTCTGTCGGATCTTGCTGACGCGGCTCTAGAGGCCGGACTTGCCTTAGCAAGGTCTGAGCTTTTGAACGAAGACCGAATTAGTCAGCAGGACTCAGAAGGCACCCAACTGGCGGTTATCTCAATGGGCAAGTGTGGGGCGCGAGAGCTGAACTACGTCAGTGACGTTGATGTGATCTATGTTGGCTCCGGAACCTCTGACAATTTCATTGATGTTGGCACCAAAATTGCCCAAAGACTGGCCTTGGTAATAAATGAGTCAGATCGAGAGCCAGGTCTGTGGGAGGTTGATCCAAACCTTCGACCTGAGGGCAAGGCCGGCGCACTCGTAAGAACCGTTGATGCGCACGTTGCCTACTATGAAAAGTGGGCAAAGAGCTGGGAGTTTCAAGCACTGCTCAAGGCTCGTGTTTCTGCCGGTGATGCAGCGCTAGGTGCGGAGTATCTCGATAGGGTCTGTCCGCAAATTTGGACCAGGCACGGCGGTTCAAACATTGTTCAGGACGCGCGGGCAATGCGTAAGCGCGTTATTGAGAACATCCCAGTTCAGGAACGCGATCAAAACCTAAAGCTTGGTCGCGGGGGATTGCGTGATGTCGAGTTCACACTTCAACTACTGCAGTTGGTGCACGGTGTTTCCGATCCAAATCTTCGCTCTTCTGGCACATTCGAGGCTATCGCCGCTCTATCAGAGGCGGGACTGCTTTCGCGGCAAGATGCCGCTGATCTGCAATTGCTATATCGCAGACTTCGGGCGATTGAACACCGGCTGCAGTTGGTGCGACTTAGAAGAACTCACCTGGTGCCAGTGGAAGAGTCGGAACTGAGAAGAATCGCGCGAGCGCTGCATCACAGTTTCAGCGCGGATGACCTGCAAGCCAGCTGGCTCAAGGCGAAGGCTCAGGTTGCTAAACTCCACGACTCGGTGTTCTACCGACCCCTGTTGTCGGCTACCGCCGACCTTGACCCCGGTGAAGTTTTGCTGTCAGACCAGGACGTTGAAAGCCGGCTCAGGTCGCTTGGGTTCCTCGACCCAGAAGGCGCCAACAGGCACCTGAAGGCGCTCAGTCAAGGGGTATCAAGACGGGCTACCATTCAGCGCAGTTTGCTGCCGGTTTTGATTAGGTGGATGGCAGAGGGTGTTTACCCCGACCGGGCGCTGCTTAGCTTTCGAAGGCTCTCGGAGCAACTCGGAGATGCGCACTGGTTCTTGAAGATGCTTCGTGACTCATCCGGCGCTGCAGAACGGCTCATGAGAGTTCTAGCATCCTCAAACTTCATAGCCAGGCTGCTCGAATACACACCTGAATCCAGCTCATGGTTCGGCGAGGAAAGTCAGCTGGTACCAAGCTCTCGAGATGAACTCGAGGTGGAGGCATTGGCAATTCTGAGGCGCAGTCAAAACCCGGATAAGACTGCCGAAAGCCTAAGAGTTATTCGCAGGCGTGAGGTCCTGCGAATAGCGATCGGAGCAACCCTGGGTGTTACAAACTTGAAGCAAATCTCCAGTGCACTGAGTGATGTGAGCGAGGTTTACCTTTCCAGCATGATGCAGCTGGCGTTGCGGTCTGTTGACTCAGAGCTCGATGTTGGGATCGTTGCAATGGGACGCTTGGGTGGCAAGGAGCAAGGCTTTGGATCCGATGCAGATGTGATTCTGGTCTATCGAAGCGATAGTGAGTTCGCTCAGCGGGATGCAGAGTCGGCCGTTGCCAAGCTCTTATCCCTTGTAAAAGACTCAATACTGGAGTTTGAAATCGATCTTGACCTTAGGCCGGAGGGTAAAAACGGTCCGAGAATCAAGTCGTTGGCAGCCTATGCCGGTTACTACGAGAAATGGGCTGAGACTTGGGAGTTCCAGGCCCTGTTGCGTGCTCGGACCATATCTGGATCAAATCAGCTTCAGCAGGAATTTACAGAGCTCATCGACAAGTATCGGTATCCAGCGGAACTAAGCAATAAGAAGTTGGTGGACATCCGCCTGATGAAGGCACGAGTCGAAAATGAGCGTCTTCCCCAAGGTGCTGACGCGGCCAGACACCTAAAACTTGGCAAGGGTGCAGTCAGCGACATTGAGTGGCTGGTTCAGTTCATGCAGCTTCGCTATGTCGGGCAATTTCCAGGCCTGAAGGGGCTGGGCACAATTGAGAACCTTCACCAGCTGACCGAGATTGGAAAAATCGATTCGGTTGACGCTGCAATACTTGAGGCTGCTTGGACACTGGCCAGCAGATTGCGAAGCGCTCAGGTGTTGGCAGGCGATCGGTCCAACGACCAGCTCCCCATAGACCGATCTCAGCTTGAAGCCATGGCCCGAATCTTGGAGTTTGCTCCCGGCTCAGCTACCGAGCTGGAGGAGCTGTATTTGGCGACAACCAGAAAAGCACGCATGGTCTTTGAGAGGCTATTCGCCCAGTAGCGAAGAATTGAAGAAGGCCAGGCGGATTTCTCCGCCTGGCCTTCAATCTTTTGGGTTCTAGACGCTGTAGTAAAGCTCGAACTCGTAAGGGTGAGGGCGCTGCGCCATTGGCTTCAGCTCCTTCTCACGCTTGTAGTCGATCCAGTTCTCAATTAGGTCCTTAGTGAAGACATTGCCTTCCATCAGGTACTCGTGGTCAGCCTCTAGCGCCTTTAGAACGGACTCTAGGTCACCTGGAACCTGTGGAATTGCCTTTGCTTCCTCTGGAGGAAGCTCGTATAGGTCCTTGTCGACTGGCTCGTGTGGCTCAATACGGTTCTTGATTCCGTCGATGCCCGCCATCATCATTGCTGCGAAAGCAAGGTATGGGTTTCCAGCACTGTCCGGTGCACGGAACTCGATACGCTTTGCCTTCGGGTTTGATCCGGTCATTGGGATGCGAATCGCAGCCGAACGGTTACCAGCAGAGTAAACAAGGTTCACTGGAGCTTCGAAGCCTGGGACTAGTCGGTGGTATGAGTTAATCGATGGGTTGGTGAATGCCAACAGGCTTGCTGCGTGCTTCAGGATTCCACCGATGTACCAACGGGCTAGGTCGGATAGCGAGCCATAGCCAGCCTCGTCGTAGAACAATGGCTTGCCGTCTTTCCAGAGTGACTGGTGAACGTGCATGCCGGAACCGTTGTCGTTGAACAGTGGCTTAGGCATGAAGGTCGCGCTCTTGCCGTACTGGTGAGCAACGTTCTTCACGATGTACTTGAACTTGAGTAGGTCATCGGCGCTCTTGACTAGGGTGTCAAAGCGGTAGTTGATCTCACACTGTCCAGCTGTACCAACCTCGTGGTGGCTTCGCTCGACGCTCAGGCCAGCTGCCTCAAGCTCAAGCACAATAGCGTCACGAATGTCAGCCAGGTGGTCAACTGGCGAAACCGGGAAGTAGCCGCCCTTATGAGGAGTCTTGTTTCCTAGGTTGCCGCCCTCTTCCTGACGAGCTGTGTTCCAGGCACCCTCGATCGAGTCGACGATGTGGAATGCGGTGTGTGACTTCACTTCGTAGCGAACGTCATCGAAGATGAAGAATTCCGCCTCAGGCGCGAAGAAAGCGGTGTCAGCGATGCCAGTTGACTGCAGGTAACGCTCAGCCTTATGAGCCACCTGTCTTGGGTCGCGGTGGTACAACTCACCATTACGTGGGTTGTAGATGTCAAAGTTCATGATCAGAGTCTTCTCAACCCTGAATGGGTCTTCCCAGGCAGTTGTCACGTCTGGAATCAGCTGCATGTCACTCTCGTGAATCGAGGCGAAGCCGCGAATCGAAGATGCATCGAACAGCTGTCCGTTTGCGAAGAACTCTTCGTCAATCTGAGACACTGGAAGGTTGAAGTGCTGCTGCACTCCAGGAAGATCTGTGAATCTAACATCAACAAACTTGATGTCATTGTCCTTGATGTACTGAAGTACTTCTGAGGCGGTCTTGAACATGGTGCTCCATCTCCTTTGTCACGAGTGACGATATGAATACTGAAAATTTACTGCTGCAATGTTTCGGGAATGTTAAACCTTGCGCTTTGGTGCCCGAACCTTATTTGGGTCAATTCCCTTTGGAATTGGAACCGAAGCGTGTGATCCAAGTGCGTCTAGTCGGTTTGAAACAGCAGCTACTTCCGAACGGCTTAGCGTCTTCGGGAGTTTGTAGACGTGCTTGAGCAATTTGTGCAGCCTTACGCCTGAGCCGTCTGCAGCTACGTGAACCTTGTGCACGGTTGCGCCGGTAGCTGCGCGCTGCACCTTTCTAGCCTCATCGTCAACCATCTGGTGAAGTTTTGCGGACGAGCCTTCAGAAATAAGAACCACGCCTGGTCTGCCGATCATGCGATAGACCGCTTCCCGGTTCCTGCCGTTGATGGCAACTGGCATTGGACTGGTTCGCCAGCCTCTGCGAATTTGAGAATCCAGCACTGCGCCGACGGCACCTGATTGGCCCTCGATTTGCATGTAGGCATTTTTCTCGGCCTTGTTGCTCATGACAATCATGGCAACCAGCACGCCTGTAATGAGGCCAGATAGGCCCCACAGCACTGTCGTGAATACGCTGCCGTCACTGGTTATGAAGCCAACGCCGAGTCCAACTGCAATTCCAAGCAGTAGAACCAGCACGGCAAGCCAAGCTGACGACGGGTCCGATTTCGCAGTTACTTTATATACGCGCCATAACTGTCTGAAGCGCCCTGGAGGTTTCTTGTCTTTAGCCACAGAACTAGTTTAGTCAGGCGACGGCGCTTGCTTGTGCGAACTCGACCTTGTCTGCCAAGTGCTTTAGTTCTTCTGGAATCTCGCGTCCCTTAGAAATCATGGATTTTGCCCATAGTCTTCCGGCGCGATAGCTGGAACGAACAAGTGGACCGGCAAGAACACCCAGGTAGCCGATTTCTTCAGCTGCTTGTGAAAGCTCTACGAACTCCTGCGGCTTCACCCAACGTTCTACTGGATGGTGCCTGGGGGAGGGGCGAAGGTACTGAGTAATTGTGATGATGTCAGTCCCGGCATTGTGAAGGTCCTGAAGAGCCTGTAGCACCTCTGGAATTTCCTCACCCATGCCCAGGATGAGGTTTGACTTGGTAACCATGCCGGCATTTCGACCTTGAGTTAGAACGTCAAGCGAGCGTTCGTAGGTAAACGCCGGACGAATGCGTTTGAAGATTCTTGGAACCGTCTCAACGTTGTGGGCAAAAACCTGGGGTTTGGCATCGAATACCTTTTGCAGCAGCTCCGGCCGTCCCGAAAAGTCTGGAATTAGGATCTCGACGCCGGTTCCAGGCGACTTCTTGTGGATTTGACGAATGGTCTCGGCATATAGCCAGGCGCCTTCGTCAGGAAGGTCGTCGCGAGCAACTCCGGTTACCGTCGCGTAGCGAAGATCCATTTCCTTGACCGACTTGCCAACTCTTCTGGGCTCATCCGCATCGAAAGCAGCTGGTTTTCCGGTGTCGATCTGGCAGAAATCACAGCGCCTTGTGCACTGGCTACCACCGATTAGGAAGGTGGCTTCCTTGTCTTCCCAGCATTCGAAAATGTTTGGACAGCCTGCCTCCTGGCAAACAGTGTGGAGTTCCTTTTCCTTAACTAGGCCCTGGAGTTTCTGGTACTCAGGTCCCATTTTTGCCGTGGTGCGGATCCATTCAGGTTTGCGCTCGATGGGCACACTGCTGTTTCTAACCTCTAAGCGGAGGAGTTTTCGGTCTGGATTATGCTCTGGCATTCGGTATTTCTCCCATCAACTGCTCTACAAGCGTAGCCGCTTGAAGCGGAGATATTTCAGTTCCGGTCAAACGTGAAAGTGTCGTAGTCTTCGCATCATCAATTCCGCAGGCAACAATGTGCTCGTAGGGTTCGAGGCTGTTGTTGCAGTTCAAGGCGAAGCCATGCATCGTGACCTTCTCGCTTATTCGAATGCCAATGGCCGCAACTTTTTCTAAACCAGAGTCGGTTTCAACCCAAACGCCAGTTCGCTTCTCAACTCTTTGCCCGACAACACCGAAGTTTGCTATCACCTGAATTAGCAATTCCTCCAGCCATCGAACGTAGGCAACCACATCAATTGGTTGCGGCAAGTGCATGATTGGGTAGCCGACGAGTTGGCCGGGGCCATGCCAGGTAATTTTCCCGCCACGGTTTGTTTCGTAAAACGCGGAACCGTCGTCAGGGAGCTCGTGTTCCTCGGTTCTTTTTCCGGCCGTGTAAACAGGGGAGTGCTCCAAAAGCAAGACGGTATTCGGCGTCTTATTGCCTACTACTTCAGCGTGGACACGTTGCTGGAGGTCCATACCGGCTTGATAGTCGAGGAATTCCGGCGCGAAGCTAATCCTTTGAAATTCAGGCATAGCTTCTATCTCTTGGCAATGGGGTGACTAGATTCCCAGTACTGATTCGAACTGACCGTCTTCAAGCCTTGACTTAACGGCCATTAGGTAGCGTGAGGCGTCTGCACCATCAATGATGCGGTGGTCATAGCTCAGTGCTAGGTAAACCATCGAACGAATCGCAATCGCATCATTGCCGTCCTGGTCCTTGACAACGGCCGCACGCTTCGTGACGATTCCGGTGCCGAGAATGGCAGACTGCGGCAGGAACACAACCGGGGTGTCGAACAAAGCACCACGACTGCCAGTGTTGGTCAGCGTGAATGTTCCACCCGAAAGCTCATCGGGAGTCAGCTGGTTGTTTCGGGTCCGCTCGGCCATGTCGGCAATTGACTGGGCTAGCTGTGCGATTGTCAAAGACGAAGCGTTCTTGATCACTGGTGTCAGAAGACCGCGCTCAGTCTCGACGGCAAAGGACAAGTTGTCCTGTCCGTGGTAGACGATGTTGGTGTCTTCAACGGTGCTGTTAATTACTGGGTTAGCGGCCAAAGCCTCGGCCGCGGCAAGCGTAAAGAACGGCATGAACGATAGCTTGGTTCCGGCCTTCTGGGTAAACTCCGCTTGGATTTTGGTCCGCAGGTTTGCAACCTTGGTGACGTCCACCTCGACCACTGAAGTTAGCTGAGCGCTTTGCTGCATAGAAGCAACGGCTCGCTCTGCCAAGACCTTGCGAAGTCTTGACATCGGGACTGTTGTGCCACGCAACGGCGATGCAGGCTCTGGGATGTAGCTTGCTTGTGAAGATCCCTGAGTTGCGGTGAGGTCTTCCTTACGGATTCTCCCTCCGACCCCGGTGCCCTTTACGGACGCTAGGTCAATTCCCTTTTCGGCCGCCAACTTGCGAACGATCGGTGTCACGTAGCTGGAGTCATTATTAGCAACGGCTACTGGTGCAACAGGAGCAGCAGCCGCCGGAGTGGGAGCTGCAGGAGCGGCAGCAACCGGAGCAGGAGATGCAGGTGCGGCAGGGGCCTCAACAACAGGAGCGGCAGCAACCGGAGCAGGAGCAGGAGGAGCGGCAACAGGTGCCTCGGCAACAGGAGCAGGAGCAGGAGGAGCGGCAACAGGTGCCTCGGCAACAGGAGCAGCAGGAGCAGCAACAACAGGAGCGGCCGCAACCGGAGCAGCAGGTGCCTCGGCAACAGGAGCTGCAGGTTCTGCGGCTGCGGCGGCAGGAGCGGCGCCCTCACCGATTACCGCCAGCACAGCGCCGACGGCTACAGTCTCATCTTCTTGAACCATGATTTGCTGAAGAGTTCCAGCGAACGGGGATGGAATCTCCGTGTCAACCTTGTCCGTGGATACTTCAACTAGCGGCTCATCAACAGCCACGGTGTCGCCAACATTCTTAAGCCAGCGGGTCACTGTTCCCTCGGTGACTGATTCACCCAGTGCAGGAAGTGTTACTTCACTCATCGTTCTTACCTAACTGTCCTTGTCTTATTAAGCGTGTGCGTGAAGCGGCTTACCGGCAAGCGCCAGGTGGGCCTCTCCGATGGCTTCATTCATGGTCGGGTGGGCGTGAATCAGCGGGGCCACATCCTCAGGATATGCCTCCCAGTTCACGATTAGTTGCGCTTCGCCAACCTGTTCTCCGGCTCGGGATCCGATCATGTGGAAACCGATTACCGGTCCATTCACCTCACGGATTAGCTTGATTACTCCAGCAGTCCCCAGGATGTTGCTCTTACCGTTTCCGGCAAGGTTGTATTCGTAAATCGAAACCTTGTCCGCGCCAAACTTCTCCTTGGCCTGAGCTTCTGTGAGTCCCACTGAGGCAATTTCTGGCTCGCAGTAGGTGACGCGTGGGATACCCATCTCGTCCACAACTATTGGATTGAGGCCAGCAATTTCCTCAGCGACAAAGATTCCCTGCATGAAGCCCCTGTGGGCCAACTGCAAACCTGGGACGATGTCTCCCGCGGCATAAACTCCAGGAACATTGGTTTCCAGGCGGTCGTTGGTCAGCACCCAGCCGCGCTCCATGGCGATGCCCTGCTCCTCGAAGCCAAAGCCGGTGGCGTTTGGTCCACGTCCCACGGCTACCAAGAGAATGTCTGCCTGCACCGAATCGCCTGACTCAAGCTCTACAGTGACGCCAACTTCATTCTGGGTGACCTGCTTGAACTTGTTTCCTAGCTTGAAATCGATGCCGCGCTTCTTGTAGGCACGCTCCAGACCCTTGCTCATCGCTGGATCCTCATTTGGCACGAGTCGGTCTAGACCTTCGATGATGGTGACCTCTGCGCCGAAAGAGCGCCAAATTGATGCAAACTCAACTCCGATAACTCCGCCGCCAAGAATGGCAACCTTCTGAGGAACCCAGTCCATCTGAAGTGCCTGGTCGCTGGTGATTACTCGGCCACCAATTTCGATTCCGAGGGTCTTGGTTACAGATCCAGTGGCCAAGAGAACGTTCTTGCCGGTGTAGGTCTCACTGCCGACAGTGACGGTCTTGGGTCCGGTCAGGCGACCCTCGCCTTGAATCGAAGTGATGTTCTTCGAACCAACCAGTCCGGTTAGTCCCTTATAAAGCTTGTCAACGATGGAGTCGCGGTACTTATTTACCTGGACCATGTCGATGCCCTGGAAGGCAGCGGTCACGCCGAAGTGCGCAGCCTCTTTTGTGGTGTCGGCTACCTCAGCTGAGTGCAACAACGCTTTAGTCGGGATACAGCCACGGTGTAGGCAGGTGCCGCCGAGCTTGTCCTTTTCGATTAGCGCAACGGATAATCCAAGTTGGGCTCCGCGCAAAGCGGCGGCATAGCCACCACTTCCGCTGCCAAGGATTACAAGGTCAAAAGTATTCTCTGCCAATTTAGCTCCAAAAAACGCGGCCTATTACCCGCAGAAGTCTACTACCTAGTTATCAGCAAGGTTTTGCGCGAGCTGCACAAGCGTGCGAATCGCAACTCCCGAGGCGCCCTTTGGCACAACCCCGTAGGGAGCGTTGTCGTTATTGGCCGGGCCGGCAATGTCAAGGTGAGCCCAGGACGCATCTTCGGCAACAAATTCGCTTAGGAACCATCCAGCTATCAGCATTCCGCCGGCTCGATTGCCGATCTTCACATTTGCGATATCTGCCAAATCTGAATCAAGAAGTGGACGCAACTCTTCCGGAAGCGGCATTTCCCAAATCAGCTCTCCCACCTGCGCACCGGCTTCCTTCACAAGCTCTATTGCGGAGCCACGGCCCATCAGTCCGGCGTATCGGTTACCCAGGGCAACTGTTGCCGCTCCGGTCAGCGTTGCCACATCTACTATGTGATCGGGGTTCAGTTCGGCTAGAACAGTAAGACCATCTCCTAGGACCAGTCGACCCTCTGCGTCCGTGTTCAATACCTCGACTGTCTTGCCGTTTCTCATTTTGAGGACATCGCCAGGCCTTGTTGCCTGGCCGGATGGCATGTTCTCGGCCAAGCACATGATCGCCGTTACCGTAACCGGAATCTGCTGCTGGGCAATGGCAAGAATGGCCGCCATTACGGTGGCCGCACCGGCCATGTCGTATTTCATGCCGACCATTGATTCTGCTGGCTTGAGGGAAAGCCCACCGGTGTCGAAGGTGATTCCCTTCCCGACCAGGCCAAGGTGCTTGGATCCGCCGCGGTAGGTCATTTTCACTAGCCTTGGTGGCCTCACTGAGCCGCGCCCAACGCCAAGTATGCCGCCGCATTTTTCTTCTACTAGACGCTCGTCGTCCCAAATCTCAACTTCGATTGGTAGGTGCTTTGCGTGGTTGGCAGCTATTTCGGCAAGTTTTTGTGGCCAGAGATCATTGGCCGGCGTGTTTATCAGTTCGCGCGCAATGACCACCTGGGTGGCGATCTGGATCGCCCGTTCGATCTCTAGCGATTCAAATTCTGGCTTGACCATCAGGGTCACTGTCTGCAGCTTGGTTTTGCTCACTTTGTAACTGTTCGGTGTTTCAGCCCCTAGCGCAGCCCCTTCAGCCGCTTCCAGAATCTCACTCTCGCTTGCCAGAGTCAGGTCAATCACTAATTCGGCTAGGTCCTTTGCAGAGCGAACCGCCGCCGCTGCAAAATTGCGATAGTTGATGTCAGCACCGCAACCAACCATAAGAAATGTGGAAGATTCTCCGGGAATTCGGGTCACCTGCTCAGACTTGCTCAGAGCTCCGAAGTGCTCAAGGGTGTCCTTGGTGATGTTTGCGGCCAAGCCCTGTGGTCCGGTGTCCGTGAGTGCAGCTGCGACATGGCTGGCGGGGCTAGATATTGTGCTGAGCGAGATAGTGTGCATGGCCACAAGTTTAGGTCGGTTACTATTGTTTCGTGGAAGCGTCATACAAGATGATTGGGCAGCCAGAAGTCCCTAGCGGGCTTCCAATGGTGGCGCTTATAAATGGCTTTAGTGACGCAGGACAAACGGTGTCTCAACTATCAACCCACCTTTTTGGTCAGCTGGATTCAGAAGAGATAGTCCGTTTTGACAACGACGAATTCCTTGACTACCGATCACGGAGACCTTCGCTCTATTTTGAGAAGGACCACATCGAGTCCTACGAACCTCCGTCATTGGCTGTCCACCTGGTCTTCGATGAGGCTCAGCAGCCATTCTTGCTGCTGGAGGGTTACGAGCCAGATCTTAGGTGGGAGCGATTTGCAAGCTCAATTCTTGAGCTAATCAAAAAATATCAGATCAAGAACTTCACCTGGGTGCACTCGATTCCGTTCCCGATTCCTCACACAAGACCCGCTGGCGTTACCGTCTCTGGTAATCGCGTTGACATGATTCAGAGGTTCTCTGAGTGGAAGCCTCAAACCCAAGTCCCTGGGAATGTCACACACCTTTTGGAGTATCGCCTCAGTGCCAGTGGCGTTGCGACGGCCGGGTTTGTTCTGCTTGTGCCACATTATTTGGCCGAGAACGAGGTTCCAAATGCGGCCCTAAGTGGACTTGAGCTAATCAGTGCCGCGACCGGCTTGGTCTTCCCATCCGATGACCTTCGCGATGCTGCGACCGAATTTGCCGCAAAGGTAGAGGCGCAGATCGCTGACAACGCGGAGCTAGCGAAACTGGTGCAAACTCTTGAACAGGGGTACTCATCCGGGTCCCAGGGTCCGTCTCGGGCTCCGATTGGAAAGCCTTCCGGAGAGCCTCCCACCGTGGACGAATTGGCCGATGAGCTTGAGAAGTACCTGACAACCATGCGAAACAACACGGATGATCAGGAATAAATCGTCGCTAATTTCATGTTTTAACGGTATTGCCGCGTATTTAGTGGCATAATAGGGGGAAACCCTTTCAGGTCCTTCGACTTGACAAGGGTTTAAAGTCTGCCCGAGATAGAGGAATATCATCGCTACAGCGTCCAAGGCGAAAGCCAAAGAATCCGCCACCACAGGCGCAGTGAAGGCTGCTCCAAAGAAGGCGGCAGCACCTAAGAAGGCAGCTGCGGACAAGAAGCCTGCGGCCACCAAAGCGGCCAAGGCTGCACCGGAAAAAAAGGCACCAGCCAAGGCCACAACAAAGGCTGCGAAATCAAAGGTCACCGACTCGCTCGAGGACATTGTTTCTGAGGCTACCGCTGCGGTGGACCTAACAGCTGACGACGCTGAACCAGCAACTGGAGTCATTGAGCTTCCAACCGACGCACTTGTAATCAAGGATGACGAAGATGACATCCCGGTTCAGAACCTGACCATTACTGGCGCGACCGCTGACCCGGTCAAGGATTACCTGAAGCAAATCGGTAAGGTAGCGCTGCTAAATGCTGAGCTTGAGGTCGAGCTAGCAAAGCGCATCGAGGCTGGTCTGTTTGCAGAAGAGAAGCTTGCCACCGACAAAAACCTTGCTCCGGCTGATCGCCGTGACCTGAACTGGGTTGTAAAGGACGGCAAGCGCTCCAAGTCACACTTGCTGGAGGCTAACCTTCGTCTGGTTGTTTCACTGGCCAAGCGCTACACCGGTCGCGGAATGCAGTTTTTGGATCTGATTCAAGAGGGTAACCTCGGTCTAATTCGTGCCGTAGAGAAGTTTGACTACACAAAGGGCTTCAAGTTTTCAACTTACGCAACCTGGTGGATTCGTCAGGCGATTACGCGAGCCATGGCAGACCAGGCCAGAACCATTCGTATTCCGGTCCACATGGTTGAGGTCATCAACAAGTTGGCCCGTGTCCAGCGCCAGCTGCTTCAGGACCTTGGCCGCGAACCAACTCCAGAGGAGTTGGCTGCAGAATTGGATATGACACCTGAGAAGGTGGTTGAGGTCCAGAAATATGGTCGCGAGCCAATTTCCCTTTCCACTCCGCTTGGAGAAGATGGCGACAGCGAGTTCGGTGACCTAATTGAGGACACCGAGGCGGTTGTCCCAGCGGATGCAGTCGGCTTCACCATGCTCCAGCAAGAGCTTGAGAGAGTTCTCGATAGCCTTCACCCAAGAGAGGCTGGGGTAATTAGGTCCCGCTTCGGTTTGGGAGATGGTGTCCAGATGACTCTGGATCAAATTGGTGAGAAGTTCGGTGTGACTCGCGAACGTATTCGTCAGATCGAATCTAAAACCATGTCAAAGCTTCGTCATCCGTCAAGGTCACAACTACTCAGAGATTACCTGGACGGATAAATGCGTACCTTCCTGGCTGTGATGTTCGGGAAGCTCGCCAGGTTGCTAATCCGATTAGTTCGACCCGGCGGAGGTTCCGCACTCCCAGGAGTAATTGCCAACAAAATTCAACCCAAGCTGCTTGCCAACGCGATTAAGAGCATTCCAGGCGGGTTGGTAGTAATTTCTGGTTCCGCGGGGAAATCATCGACCACCAGCTATTTGGTTTCGCTGCTTCAGTCGCATGGACTGAGGGTCTTTACTAACACCAGCACCGCAAACATCCGTCAGGGACTCGTTGCAGCAATCTTGGCTCAGTCAGATCCCCGCGGCCGAATTGATTTTGACATAGCCGTGCTGGAGTGGGACGAGGGGCATGGGGCCGTCTTGGCCAAAGAGCTGCCGATTAAGCTCGCCGTGCTAACCAACGTGCTCTCTGATCAACTTGACCGATTCGTTGATCCGGAAGTGGTCATTGAGATGCTCAAGACCATTGGTTCAGAAGCGGAGTCAGTCCTTATAAATGCCGAGGACAAAAACCTCTGCCAGTTAGATTTCGGCAAATCCCCGCTAGCTTTTGGAGCCGACCGGAAGCAGCTTCCAGCAGATGAACTTAGCTACGCTCTAAATTTCGGTCCTCACCCAGCACTTTCACACTTCGTAACCGCAGGTGCTTCCAGTGTCACCGTTCATGATCTTGGCAAGGAATCTGTCTACGAAACAGTCGCGCTACCAAGCCATCAGGCAATGAACTTAGCTGCAGCCGTCGCTGCTCTCGAGCTCCTAATTGAAGTTGACCCCGAGATTGTCCAGTCAAGGCTGCTCGAGCTAAAACCGGTGTTCGCAAGAAATGAAACGGTCGTCGTAGCGGATCGCCAGATTGACCTGCGGCTCGTGCAGAACCCAACTAGTTTTCAGAAGAACTTGGATGAACTAGTCGGGGTTGAATCGCCTTTGATGCTGATGGCGGGCAGGGATATTCATGATCCAAGTTGGTTGTGGACAGTGGATTTCTCAAAGTTGAATCGGGTCGAGATTGTTGGCGGGTTCAATGCCTCAGATTTGGCATTGCGGCTTAGGTTTCAGGGGGTTGAGGTCGGTCAGGTCATCACCGAAGCCACCGAAGCCGGGGACGTATTCTTGCGCCTTAGCGGTGCGCGTCCAACAGTGCTGTTTAGTGCCGACGCCATGAGGCGCGTCAGAAGACACTGGGGGTTGGCCAAGTGACAACATTCTTCTCCTTCAAACCTGAGCACTTCAACAACAACGGAGATCAGGGCAACCTTGATGTTCTTCGGTTCCTTCTTGAAGCTCAAGGGCTGCAAGTAAGTGCGACAGATGACGCAGCAGTTGCTGATTTTGTATTGGTCGGCGATGCCAGCCGGGCCGCTATCAGTCATCATGAGCAGGAGTTGTCGCGGTTAATTCCTGTTCTTAGCTCCAGGATTGCAAAGGGGTTGCCAACGCTGTTGGTGGGCTCTAGCTATGAGTTTTTCATCGGGAAGATTGCAGAGCTTGGCACTCACGCAAGGACCACACGCGTCAGTGAGTTCAGATCAGTTGCGCTCACGGCGGAGCTAACTGTCATGGGCTATCGCAATAGTGAGCTCGCGAGCGGTGATGTTCAGCTGTTTGGGGGATTCATCGCAACGACCCTCTATGGTCCGATACTTGCCAAGAACCCAGAACTGCTTGACTTGGTGCTGCTGCGTTTGGGGGCAGAAAAGGCGAAATGGCCCAAAGATATGTTGGAGTTTGTTAAAAAAATTAGGTCAGAGATTAGCTCTGATTGAGGTCGGCGCTTTGGTCGTGCCACTGAATGGTTAGCGGCTCCAGTTTTGCCTTGTTGGCGTTGCCGTGATGCGCGCAGAATAGAAGTTCCCCACCAGCTAGCTCAACCCTCATGTATGCCTGAGCACCACATACGTCGCAGCGATCGCTAACCAGTAGCTTTGTTACTTCAGTTGTATTTTCCATCACGCACTATTCAACCACGCCGCCCTGTTTTTATTCGGCCAGTGGACCATGTTTCGCTAAAGGCGAAGTGGCATGACTAAAGATAAGCGATTCCCAGTTATGGTTTCGGAGTGGAAGATTACTCAGCAAGACACCTGTCAGTCCTAGAGGGCCTCGAGGCCGTTCGCAAGCGTCCGGGTATGTACATTGGCTCCACTGATGACCGCGGTCTGATGCACTGTCTCTGGGAGATCATCGACAACTCTGTTGACGAGGCGCTTGCCGGGCACGGTAGTTCTATAAATGTTGTTATCCACAGCGATGGGTCGATCGCAGTGTCAGACAACGGTCGAGGTGTTCCGGTAGACATCGAACCTAGGACTGGTCTCAGCGGTGTTGAGGTTGTTTTCACCAAGCTTCACGCTGGTGGCAAATTCGGCGGCGGTTCTTACGGGGCCTCTGGTGGATTGCATGGTGTTGGTGCATCGGTAGTCAACGCACTCAGTGAGCGCCTGGATGTTGAAGTTGACCGCGATGGCGTCAGCTGGGCTATGTCTTTTCACAGGGGAGAGCCCGGGATTTTTGCAGGTCCAGAGCCAGACTCAAGCTTCACCGCATTCGTCGACAAGAGCGAACTTCGCAAAGTGGGCAAGGTCGCTAAGGGTAAAACCGGAACTCGAGTT
>Ga0209654_1000105_pt1 | contig 87365 bp, 73 predicted proteins | sample SaaInl1SG_22_DNA_FD_184646 | JGI IMG/M metagenome (GOLD analysis project Ga0209654, IMG submission 184646) | Marine microbial communities from expanding oxygen minimum zones in the Saanich Inlet - ESP_161SG_22_DNA (SPAdes) (version 2) | ecosystem: Environmental > Aquatic > Marine > Intertidal... | reverse complement strand
GATTGTGGGTCATTCAAATACGACTCCGATGCTCGTAAATCGTGCGCTAGGAGAAGAACGCTTTGAATGGATTGAGGACACAGTTAACGGAAATCTGTTTATACTCACCATTACTCCATCAACTAGAAGGATACAGGTGTTGTCGATTGAATGATATTCTCTGCTAGAGATAAGACCAATATCACTATGGGAGGATTTTTCTTAATCCTTTCAGGGCTTTTCTATCTGTTTTTTAGGAATCATCCCTTTGGCGTCCCAATTTGGCCCTCTATGGTTGAAAAGTTGACAAGAAGTGATTTGGGTAGATTCGTTTTATACTCTCTGCCAGACCTCTTTTGGGTCAATTCCTTCTTGTTTTTTACTGAATTAGGAACGTATAGATCTATCGTACAGAAATACCTTTTTCAATGGACAATACCGCTTTTTGGAATGATTCAAGAGATGGGCCAATACTTTGGTTTTGTAAAAGGAACCTTCGATATTTTCGACCTTTTGGGTTATCTTGTAACTCCTATTATTTATCAAGCCCTGAAAACTTTCACTCATGAAAAATAGATTCATACTCTTTCTCTTCGGATTTTTTGCACTAATTGCTATTGCTAGTACGGCAGACATCGAGACTACCAAAATCACACCCGAAACACCGGTAGACGTAGAAGTTAGCGCGAGAAAACTTTTTGCTGATTATCAGGCCAATGAAATCGCAGCTGACGAAACCTATAACGGAAAAGTTTTACAGGTGAGCGGTACGATTAGAGATATTGGTAATGATCTTTTGGACAATGCATACATTTCTATCGTGGGTGACCAGTATTTTGGAGATGTTCAATGCTTCATTGCTGATAAAGCAGTGGTCGCAAAACTTCGTAAGGGTTCGTTCATAACTGTTAAAGGCGAATGCGATGGCCTATTAATGAATGTGATACTTCAACGAGCCATTGTCATTGAATAAAATTACTGTATCAAGCGGTAGATTAAAATTGCCGTACGCTTGGTTAGCGCCTCGAAGGTTTTCAGGTTTACTGTTTCGTTAAGAGTATGCGCACCACTTCCCATGCTCCCTAGTCCGCCTAATGCGGCCTCTACATAAGAGGCTGCAAAAGAAATATCTGCAGCGCCTCTTCGACCGGGGTCGTATGCCTTAACCTCACCTTGGCCGAGATCTTGACTTACTTCGCTAAGGAGTTCAAGAAGTTCAAGATTACCTTCTGTAGGGGGCATTGCTGGATAAGAGTCTGTAAATTCAATAGTCGCTGAGGTTTCTGGCAGGTTTCCTTGTTCAACAATTGCTCTCATTTTTGCTCTTGCTCGCTCTTTTTGATCTTCAGTAATGAAGCGCAATCCTCCTCGAACCTCTGCCTGTTGTGCGACGACATTGGTTTTTCCAAAAACCTCTGCTTGTCCGCTTAAGGCATCGTAATTCATAAAGGTTCCGCCATACATAATACCAGGATTAAAAGTGAGCAGGTCCTCGCCACGAACTTCCTCGTAGAAAGCATTCAAAACACGACCCATTTCAAAAATTGCACCGGCGCCTGTGCGTTCAGAAAACACTCCGGAAGAATGTGCTCGTTTACCAGTGGTGGTCAGATGCCAGCCAGAAGCTCCTCTTCGAGCAATAGTAGCATAGTCATAACCTGTTGAAGTTTCATAACCCAATGCGATATCAGCATGCTTTGCAGCCTCTATGAGTGAATGCCTTGAAATAGATAAAGGTTTGCCTGTACTTTCTTCATCTCCGGTAAAGATTACCTGGATATCGGCATTTTCTAAGACACCTGTTTCTTTTAGTGCTTTTAGTGCGTATAGAATCATTACATCGCCACCCTTCATGTCATTTCCTCCAGGCGCTAGCGCAATACTGTCATTGATTTTTTCAATAGTTTGAAAGGGACTATTTTCTTCAAACACAGTGTCAAGGTGACCGATAAGCAGGAGTTTTTTTCCTTTATTGCCGTTAGTTGTTGCGATAAGGTGACCTGCTCGGTTCATCTCTTTAGGCATGCTTTCCCATTCAGTGTTAAAGCCAATTGCTTCAAATTCTTCATTGAAAGCCTCGCCAACCTTTTTAACGCCTTCGATATTTAGACTTCCGCTATTGATGTTAACTACCCTCTCAAGAAAGGCGATAGCTTCATTGTTATTTGCGCTAACCCGTTCTATGATTTTTCTTTCACTGCGATTGAGTTTTTGAGCCTGAACCGGTACGAAAAAATAAAAAATAAGGCTTAAAGTAAAGAGGTTGCGAATGAGTTTCATGGATATATGATTATATTGAACTTGTCTAAAACTAAATAATATATTGCTATGGCTACTTATTCTTGTGATTCTTGTGGAATGTCGGTAAATGCTTCTTGTGCTAAGTGTGATGTTCCTTTAGAAAATGGAATGTTAACGTTAGATAGTGGCGCAGAGGTTCAAATCTCATTCTGCCCATCGTGCGAAGGAAAAATCAAGTCACCACAATGTTGTGGGGCTGATATGAGCTGCTCCATGTAATGAAGAAAATAATTTTTTTTGGCACCATTCTGGCGCCATTTCTCGTTTTTTCACAGCAATTAAATACTAGGCAGTTAAATCGTTTAACTGAACTGCATTGGCAGAAGGGTCTTGATTTACTTCAAGAGATTGTCGCGGTTCCTAACGATGCCGCAATTGCTTCAGACCTTGGAGAAACTGAGCGCTTAATGACAAAGGCTTTTGCCAGTCGAGGTTTTGAATTAGAGCGTTTAGAAACTGATGGAGTTCCTCTTTTGCTAGCAACGTATGAACCCAAAAAGCGCTTTTCAGGGAGTACCTTACTATTATATTTTCACGCAGATGGTCAGGCGGTAGACCCTTCTAGGTGGTTTCAGAATGATCCTTACGAAATAGTCTTAAAGCAGCGTTCTGAATCATCAGATTGGGAAACACTAGACATTGATTTACTGTCTTCTTCTTATGATCCGAACTGGAGGCTATTCGGCAGGTCGACCTCTGATGCCAAGGGACCAATTATAATGTTTTTAACCGCTTTTGATGCGTTAGTAGCTCAGAATAAGCTAATGTCAAACCGAATTAAGGTGGTGATTGATTTGGAGGAGGAACAAGGGTCTCCATCTTTGCCTGAGGCGGTTGCTCGTTACAAGGAAAAATTGATGGCCGATGCTATGTTAATTTTTGATGGACCGAGACATGTTTCAAATCGTCCAACCTTAACCTATGGAGCACGTGGAATCGCGAGTATAACTTTAAAAACTTTTGGGCCGAGGCTGCCACAGCATAGCGGTCATTACGGAAATTATGCTCCTAACCCAGCTCTTGCACTTTCTCAACTGTTAGCATCTATGAAAGATCCAGAGGGCAGGGTGCTTATCGAAGGTTATTACGATAACATTGTGCTTAGCGCTTATGATAAAGAGCAGTTGGCAAAGATTCCTGATGACGAGGTTGCTCTTAGAAGGCGGCTAGGTTTTTCGAAAGCTGACGAAGTTGCGGGTACGTATCAAGAGAGTTTACAATATCCCTCGTTGAATATTAGAGGATTACAGTCGGCTTATGTTGGTGCTTCGGCAAGAACTATTGTTCCTGCTATCGCTACTGCTGAGATTGATGTACGTTTGGTGCCTGAGTCAGAACCGTATCGACTAATGCAGTTAATTAAAACTCATATCGAAAATCAAGGTTTTACCGTATTAGATCATGAGCCTAGTGATGAAGAGCGTCAGCAGTTTGATCGTATCGTACAATTGAGCTCTAAAGTATCCTACGCGGCTTTCAGAACTGACATGAATTCGCCGATCGGAGAGTGGTTACGCTCGCAGATGAATCGCGCCGGATTTGAAGATTTAGTACAGCTTCGTCTTATGGGAGGATCTATACCTATTTCTCCTTTCGTGGAGGCTTTAGGAATCGACGCTGTCATTATACCGACTGTTAATGCTGATAATAATCAGCATAGCCCTAATGAGAATATTCGCTTGGAAAATTTCAGAGAGGGTATAACAACAATGCTCAGTTTACTTAGCGCTCAAGGCTTATAGGTAGCACGCGATAGTATTGGCGGTCGAGATAAGTGGTATGGTATTCGTCCCAGAGGCTAGCATGTCTTTGATCGCTGAGTCCAGATGCGGTTGCTCCCCAAGTTCCTGAGTTTATGAGAATCTCATCGCGTTCAAGGTTACCTTCTAAATTCGCGGTTTGATAGTTGATGTAATAATAAAACTCTCCTCTGAATTGATTGGTCGCTGCTTCAGTGATGAAACGTGAGGCGGTCAAATGGTCAGAATGATCGTCAACATTCAAATCTTCACTAAGCTCGGTGAGGTGTATTTCTAATTGGGTTCCTGTGTGTGTTGTAGTGATCAATTCCTTTAGGGTTCCTAATAAGTCTTCTTTGTTGGTGTAGGTAGTACTTTGGTCAATAGCTATAAAATCGACCACCTGTCTGTTATAGAATTTCTCAAGACTTTTTTGGTTGTGTAGTGAGAATCCTGATCCATCCCCGTTTCCATCAGGAAGTCGAAGAAAATAAACTACCGTATTATGATAGGAGTAAGTAAGTATCGGATGATTTCTAATCATCGTTATCGACCGGCTCATTTCATTGCCAACTTTTAATCGATTTTCTGCTGTATTTGAAAGAAACCTGACCGCCCTCAGAGCGCCTTCTTCTCTTGCCTTGTAAAAGGCATCGTTACCCATTCCATACCCGGCATCTCCTGCTGTAAGATGTATGATTACTGTCTTGTCTTCAGCATTCTGAATACTGTTAGCAACATAAGGATTCATGAATAACTGCCAATCGTCTTGATGCGCTACACCAAACACTCTCGTGGTTTGGGCTGAGAGCATATTGATACCTAGCAATAAGGCAAAGATGGAGAAGAACTTAATTTTCATGAACACAAATATTAGTACAAAACGAAGATACATAAGATGTTCAAGGCGGACAATGATGAAAAAATTGGGGCTCTTTAAATTTTTGGATATTGTACAGTAATTCATTTTAAAACTCTAATAATCAATATTTTAAACCTCAAATTAAATTTTGAAAATAAAATTATATTTTCGACAGAACAAAGAAGCCCTCTTTCGAGCGGTATTTTTACATGTTAGAAATTATACAGAGATGAGTACCCCGCTTAACAAATATAGTCAGGCAGTAAGCCAAGACCCAACCCAGCCAGCAGCACAAGCAATGTTGCATGCGATTGGATTAACTAAGGAAGATTTTAAAAAGCCCTTCGTTGGTATAGCAAGTACTGGATATGAAGGAAACCCTTGTAACATGCACCTTAATGATTTATCTGTGGTGATTAAAGAGGGCGTTCAGAGTTCTAATTTAGTGGGTCTAATCTTCAATACTATCGGTGTAAGTGATGGTATTTCAATGGGAACACCAGGGATGCGTTTTTCATTGCCTTCTAGAGATGTGATTGCCGACTCTATTGAAACGGTGGTACAAGCTATGTCCTACGATGCGATTATCCCTGTAGTAGGTTGTGATAAGAATATGCCAGGAGCACTTATGGCGATGCTTCGATTGAATCGCCCAAGTATAATGGTTTATGGCGGTACTATTGCCTCAGGGTGTCATGAAAGTAAAAAACTTGATGTCGTATCAGCCTTTGAAGCTTGGGGAGAGAAAGTTGCTGGTAAAATTGATGATGCTGAATTTAATTCAGTCGTTGAAAATGCATGTCCGGGCGCTGGAGCTTGTGGCGGTATGTATACTGCCAATACGATGGCTTCAGCTATTGAGGCGCTAGGAATGACCCTTCCTTACAACTCTTCGAACCCTGCGGTTAGTATTGATAAAAAAGAAGAATGTGAGCGTATAGGTACTGCCGTTAGAAAATTAATCGAACTTGATCTGAAGCCAAAAGATATCGTTACCCGTAAATCGATTGAGAATGCAGTTCGACTGATTGCTGTTTTAGGGGGTTCTACCAATGCGGTGCTTCACTTCTTAGCAATTACCAGAGCGGCAGAAATTGATTTTACTATTGATGATTTTCAGATAATGATGGATAAGACACCATTCTTGGCAGATCTTAAACCTAGTGGTAAGTACTTAATGGAAGACTTGCATCGAGTAGGAGGTGTTCCTGCCGTTCTGAAATTCATGTTAGAGAACGATATGTTACACGGGGATTGTATGACCGTTACAGGAAAGACCTTAGCCGAAAACTTAAAAGACGTTCCTTCGCTTGAGGCTGGTCAGGATGTGATCTATCCAATTAATCAACCGATCAAAGAGTCAGGGCACATTCGAATTCTAAAGGGTAACCTTGCCCCAGAAGGAAGTGTTGCTAAAATCACTGGTAAAGAAGGCCTTCAGTTCAAGGGGCCTGCACGTGTTTTCGAAGGAGAGTATGCAGCCAATGATGGTATTCGAAATGGAGAGGTACAACCAGGCGAGATAGTGGTTATTCGTTATGAGGGCCCTAAAGGCGGGCCAGGAATGCCTGAAATGCTTAAGCCTACCGCTGCAATTATGGGAGCTGGACTAGGAAAGTCTGTCGCCCTGATTACTGACGGACGTTTCTCTGGAGGTACCCACGGATTTGTGGTAGGACACATTGTTCCTGAAGCCCAAGAAGGAGGTCCTATTGCGCTAATCGAGAATGGGGATATTATTGAAATTAACGCTGAAAATAACACCTTAAATGTTCACTTGAGCGATGAGGTTCTTGCAGAGCGCGCTAATAAGTGGAAACAACCTCCTTACAAATTCCAAAGTGGGGTATTATACAAATACATAAAAAATGTCTCAACAGCCTCTAAAGGTTGTGTGACCGACTTATAAATGAAAGAAAAAACTATGCATATAAGTGGAGCTGAGGCGGTTATTCGCTGCCTTCTCGCAGAGGGTGTAGATCTAATCTACGGATACCCAGGAGGTGCGATTATGCCCGTGTATGATGAGTTGTACAAGTTTCAAGACGATCTGCACCATGTGCTTACCCGTCACGAACAAGGTGCTACTCATGCTGCTCAGGGTTACGCCCGAACTTCAGGAAAGGTTGGAGTAGCGATTGCCACTTCTGGGCCTGGTGCAACCAACTTAATCACTGGTATTGCCGATGCGCAAATTGATTCGACACCAATGGTTTGTATCACTGGTCAAGTAGGTTCACATCTGTTAGGATCTGATGCCTTTCAAGAAACAGATATTATCGGGATTTCAACTCCGGTAACTAAGTGGAACTACCAAGTGACTCAAGCAAAAGAAATTCCTGAAATCCTAGCTCGTGCGTTTTATATTGCAAGATCGGGACGTCCAGGGCCAGTCCTAGTTGATATTACCAAAGATGCTCAATTCGGCATGCTCGATTTTGAGTATAAACCTTGTGTAGGTATCCGAAGTTATAAACCAGTTCCAGCTTTAGATCAAAGTCAAGTAGTAGCTGCGGCGGAGGCAATTAATAAGGCAAAGAAACCACTGATTGTTTGGGGGCAAGGTGTTATCCTCGGAAACGCTGAAGCTGAATTCAGGGCCTTCGTTGAGAAGTCAGGGATTCCCGCGGTTTGGACGATACTAGGTCTCTCAGCATTAGAGACCTCACATCCGCTTAATAAGGGGATGGTAGGTATGCATGGAAACTACGCGCCAAATCTTCTTACCCAAGAATGTGATGTTCTTATCGCTGTAGGTATGCGATTCGATGATCGTGTGACCGGACGACTAGACGCTTACGCGGCTCAAGCAGAGGTAGTGCACCTCGAGATTGACCCTGCCGAGATTGACAAGAATGTTCATGCTGATTATCCAGTACTTAGTGATTGTAAGCAAAGTCTTGCTGCACTTACTGAATTGGTAGTTCCGAAAAAATTAGACTCATGGTTAGCACGTTTTGATGAATTATATGCCAAAGAATATGAGGTAGTCATCGAAAAAGATACCAAACCTACTAAGGAAGGTCTAACCATGGGAGAGGTCATTGTTGCCGTGAATAAAGCAGCTGATTCAGATGCGGTTATCGTTACCGATGTTGGGCAACACCAAATGATTGCCTGTAGATATGCAGAATTTATCAGATCTAAGAGTAATGTGACTTCAGGTGGTTTAGGTACTATGGGATTTGCGCTTCCTGCGGCTATCGGAGCCAAAATGGGTGCCCCAGACAGGCAGGTAGTAGCTGTAATTGGAGACGGTGGCTACCAAATGACTATTCAAGAGTTAGGTACTATTTTTCAAACGGGTGTGGCGGTTAAAATTCTAGTGTTGAATAATGAATACCTAGGAATGGTAAGACAGTGGCAACAGTTATTCTTTGATCGTCGCTATGCTTCAACAGAGATGACTAATCCAGATTTTGTTACCATTGCTAAAGGGTACCATATCCCTGCACAAAAAGTAACTGAGCGTAAAGATTTAACTTCAGCTATTCAAGAAATGATTAACGCCGAAGGCCCATACTTTTTAGAGGTTGCGGTTGAAAAGGAAGACAATGTGTTCCCAATGATTCCGACAGGCGCTTCACTAAATGAAATTCGTTTACAGTAATGACAACTACCTATACTATTTCTATTTATTCAGAAAACAACGTTGGCTTACTTAATCGTATTTCAGCGATATTCTTGAAAAGACATATCAATATTGAGAGTCTAGCCACATCACCTTCTGAGATTACTGATGTATTTCGATTTGTAATCGTAGTGAATGTGACCGAGCCACAAGTTCAGAAACTCGTGCAGCAGATTGAAAAACAAGTTGATGTGATCAAGGTTTATTATCACACCGATGAGGAAACGATTTTTCAAGAAACTGCACTTTATAAAGTAAAGACAAACTTCCTTTTTGAAGAACGTCAAATTCAGAATTTCATAAAGCAAAGTCATGCTAGTATTGTGACGGTTTCTCCTGAGTTTTTCGTTATCGAAAAAACAGGATTTAGACACGAGACTGAACAATTGAGAGAGCAGCTTGCTCCTTTCGGATTATTACAATTTGTTCGATCAGGTCGTCTTTCAGTATCCAAAGCCCCAATGGGCATTTCAAAAATTTTAAATTCCTTTACAGAAAATAACCAATAATTATGGCTAATTACTTCAATACGCTTTCACTTAGAGAGCAATTACTTCAACTAGGAAAATGTCGTTTCATGTCTTCGGATGAGTTCGCTGATGGCGTATCTGCTCTAGAGGGCAAGAAAATCGTTATCGTAGGATGCGGTGCTCAAGGTTTAAACCAGGGCTTAAACATGCGCGACTCGGGATTAGACATTTCTTATGCTCTTCGTCAATCAGCGATTGACCAACAGCGTGCTTCTTATGTGAATGCGACTTCGAATAACTTCAAAGTTGGCACTTATGAAGAACTTATTCCGTCTGCAGATGTAGTGATTAACCTGACTCCAGACAAACAACACACAGCGGTTGTTGAAGCAGTTATGCCACATATGAAAAAGGGAGCTACACTTACCTATTCTCACGGTTTCAATATCGTTGAAGAAGGTACGCAGGTAAGAAAAGATCTTACGGTAATCATGGTTGCTCCAAAGAGCCCAGGTTCTGAGGTTCGCGAAGAGTACAAGCGTGGATTCGGAGTACCTACCCTTATCGCGGTTCACCCAGAGAATGATCCTGAAGGAAAAGGTCTTCATCAAGCAAAGGCCTATGCGGTTGCTACAGGAGGTCACCGAGCAGGTGTACTAGAGTCTAGTTTCGTTGCTGAGGTGAAATCAGATTTGATGGGAGAACAAACGATTCTTTGTGGAGTGCTTCAAACCGGCTCTATCCTTTCTTTCGATAAGATGGTTGAAAAGGGAATCGATCCAGCTTACGCTTCTAAACTCATTCAGTACGGATGGGAAACCATCACTGAAGCATTAAAGCACGGTGGTATTACTCATATGATGGATCGACTTTCTAACAGCGCTAAGATTAAAGCCTTCGAATTATCTGAAGAGCTAAAAACAATCATGGCTCCGTTATTTCAAAAACATATGGACGATATCATGTCTGGACACTTCTCCTCAACGATGATGGAAGACTGGGCAAATGATGATAAAAACCTTCTTACTTGGAGAGCAGCAACTGCTGAAACCAACTTCGAGAAAACCGAAGTTACTTCAGCCGTTATCGATGAGCAAGAGTATTTTGATCACGGAATTCTTATGGTTGCCTTTGTACGTGCCGGTGTTGAATTGGCTTACGAGACCATGGTAGATGCGGGTATCAAGTCAGAGTCGGCTTACTATGAGTCACTTCACGAAACACCGCTTATCGCTAACACCATTGCCCGTAAGAAGCTTTATGAAATGAACCGTGTAATCTCTGATACAGCTGAGTACGGCTGCTATTTATTTGATCACGCTTGTAAGCCTTTACTTACTGATTTTATGAAGACTATTGATACTGATGTAATCGGTAAGGGTGTTGCTTCAACAGGTGTAGATAATAAGAAACTTATTGAGGTTAATGCTGCACTTCGTAATCACCCAATCGAAGCGATCGGAACTACGCTAAGAAGAGCAATGACAGATATGAAGAAGATTGTATAATCACTTCAATCTAATTCAAAAAAAGGGCGCCATCGGCGCCCTTTTTGTTTTCATTACTTATGCTTTTTCAATCAGCGAGACTAAATAATCTCCCACCTCTGAAGTCTTATAAGCTTTTGCGCCGTCAGCAAGGTCTTCGGTAACTACACCATCCGCTAAAGATTGATTCACTACGGAGCGAATGAGTTCAGCTTCTTCTTTTAGGCTGAAGGACATTTCGAACATCATTGCAGCGGATAGAACCGTTGCTAGTGGGTTAGCGATGTTTTTACCTGTAGCTTGAGGGAATGAGCCGTGAATGGGCTCGTAAAGGGCTACTTCTGAACCGATCGAAGCAGAGGGCATAAGACCCATTGACCCAGAAATTACAGAAGCTTCATCGGTAAGAATGTCACCAAATAAGTTTTCTGTGATTAAAACATCATATACACTAGGCCATTGGATAAGTCGCATCGCAACGGCGTCAACGAGTTCATAGGTCACTTTTACGTCTGGGTATTCTGCTTCCATTCCTTGAAGGGTTTCTCTCCAAAGTCTAGAAGTTTCTAATACGTTCGCTTTATCTACTAGACAAAGAGACTTGCGCCTTGATCGCGCAAGTTCAAATCCTTTACGAGCTAATCTCTTGATTTCTTCACGAGTATAGGTACAAGTATCGTAAGCAGTTTCGCCTTCGTCTTGTCTTCCGCGTTCACCAAAGTAGATTCCACCAGTAAGTTCACGAACGAAGACTAAATCAGTTCCTTCGATGCGATCTCTTTTAAGCGGAGACTTGTCGATAAGTGATGGGAAAACAAAGGTCGGTCGCACATTTGCAAATAACCCTAGTTCTTTTCTCATACGAAGTAGTCCTTGCTCTGGACGTACCTTTGCTGAAGGGTCATTATCAAATCTAGGGAGACCAATTGCTCCGAATAATACGGCATCTGAGCTTGCGCAAACTTCATGAGTTTCTGGTGGGTAAGGATCTCCCACCGTATCAATAGCCGCGGCTCCAGTTAGTGCTGGTTTCCAATTCAGTTCGTGGCCGAATTTTTTGGCAATCGCGTTGCTTACTTTTACAGCTTCGGCGGTTACTTCTGGTCCAATTCCGTCGCCAGCAAGCAGTGCAATAGTATAATTCATTAGGTAGTAATTTGATTTAACATTTTTTCAGTAGCCTTAATAGCCGATACGGTTTGATCTACATCGAGTCCTCTAGTGGTGAATTCACGTTCGTTGTGCTTCCATGTAATCGTAGTTTCACAAAGCGCGTCGGAGTTACTTCCGGGTGGAATCATCACCAAATAATTAATAAGTCTCGGAAGCTCTAACTGCTTTTTCTTGTAGATTTCACGAACCGCGTTGATAAAGGCATCATACTGACCATCTCCTGAAGCGATTTCTTCGTGAGTTTCGTTTCCGATTTGAAGACTAACCGTTGTTGAAGGTTTTAGGCCTTTAGAATGAGTAAGAACGTATGAAGTCACCTTAACATGTTGCTCATAGCTTGATTCTCCTAAAACATCTGAAATGATGTAAGGTAGATCGTCTAAGGTAACTTTCTGTTTTTTGTCGCCAAGCGCAATTACCTGAGCGGTTACCTTCTTCAGTTCTTCATCGCTTAAGGTAATTCCTAGAGTACTTAGATTTTTAGCAATATTGGCTTTACCTGAGGTTTTGCCAAGTGCATAGGCACGTTTTCGACCGAAACGCTCAGGAAGTAGATCATTGTAATAGAGATTGTTTTTAGCATCGCCGTCTGCGTGAATACCAGCAGTTTGCGTGAACACATTTGCACCTACTACGGGTTTATTAACTGGAATGTGGAAACCACTGAAAGTAGCAACCAGTTGACTAACCTTAAATAATGCCCTTTCTTTTACATCGGTTTTAACGCTAGGCTCAAAGTCGTTTAGAACCGCAATAACACTCGCCAGAGGTGCGTTACCAGCTCGTTCACCCATGCCGTTAACTGTTAAGTGTAAGCCATGTACTCCCGCGCGTACAGCTTCTAGTGCATTGGCTACGCCTAAGTCATAGTCGTTGTGTCCATGAAAATCGAAGTGCTGATCTGGATAGCGATCGAGTATTTCCTTTAAGTATTTATAAGTCTCATCAGGGGTTAGTACCCCTAAGGTATCAGGTAATAAAATCTTTGAAACAGGCTGGTTGCTTAGGAAATCTAGAAACTCAAAAACGTACTCACGCGAGTTTCGCATTCCATTACTCCAGTCTTCAAGATAAATATTAGAGGTAATCCCTTTAGAAACAGCTGCACTTAGGTTGTCTGCGATGAGTCTAAAATGTTTTTGTGGTGTTTGTCTAAGTTGATGCGTTAAATGATTCATCGAGCCTTTAGTGAGAAGGTTTTGAACTTTAGCACCCGCATCGATCATCCAGTCTAAAGAGACTCCGTTATCTACGAAGGTTAGCACCTCTACTCGTTCTATATACCCTTTGTTTGAAGCCCAATCAGTGATTCTTTTAACTGCGTCTAACTCTCCTTTAGATACACGAGCTGAGGCAATTTCAATACGATTAACGCCTAATTCTTCTAGCAGAAGTTGGGCAACCGTTAATTTTTCACCAGCGGTAAATGAGACCCCTGAAGTTTGTTCACCATCCCTGAGGGTGGTGTCCATTATTTCGAGAAGTCGCTTTTTTTGAGGGCTCATTTCATTCAGATTTGAACCTACTAGAAAGGTCTTTGGGTAGCGAATGTAGCGATATCGTCACCGAGGTTGAGTAGGTAATCGATATCGTCAAATCCGTTTTTCATGTTTTCTTTCTTGTATGCATTGATGTCGAAAGATTCAACGGTCTCACTTCCCTCTAAAGAAACAGTTTGATCCTCAAGGTCAACAGTAATCTGAACCTCTGGGTTTGCTTCAACTGCTTCGAAAATCTCTGCCAAAAAAGCTTCAGATACCTGTACAGGTAATACCCCGATATTTAAACAGTTGTTTTTAAAGATATCAGCGAAGAAGCTTGAGATGACACAACGAAATCCATAATCGTAGATTGCCCATGCGGCATGCTCTCTAGAAGATCCAGAACCGAAATTCTTACCTCCAACTAAGATTTTTCCTTTGTAAGTCTCATTATTCAAAACGAAATCTTCTTTAGGAGTATTGTCTTGGTTGTAACGCCAGTCTCTGAATAAGTTATCTCCGAACCCTTTGCGCTCTGTTGCTTTTAGAAAACGAGCAGGAATGATTTGGTCGGTGTCTACGTTCTCGATCGGTAGGGGTACGGCAGAACTAGTTAGTTTGGTGAATTTATCGTAGGCCATCTTAGTTGCTTAATGTTCTTGGATCAGTTACTACTCCCATTACTGCTGTTGCAGCGGCGACAGTCGGGCTTGCAAGCATCGTTCTCGCTCCAGGTCCTTGACGACCTTCGAAGTTTCTGTTTGAGGTGCTAACTGCTACTTTACCTGCGGGGATTTTGTCCTCATTCATTGCAAGACATGCTGAACAGCCAGGCTCTCTTAGTTCAAAGCCTGCTTCGGTTAGAATATCATAAAGACCCTCGTCGATAATTGCTTGACGCACTTTGTGAGAACCTGGTACTAACCAAGCCGTAATGTGATCCGCTTTTTTACGTCCCTTGATAATGTTGGTAAAGGCTCTAAAATCTTCAATACGACCATTGGTACAACTACCTAAGAATACATAATCGACTTTCTTACCTAATAGGGGTTCGTTTTCGTTGAATCCCATGTATTTCAGTGATTTTTTATAGCTGTCGACACTGTCCTTTGACTCGCTTGCAGATGGGATATTCTTAGAAATACCCACACCCATACCAGGATTGGTACCATAAGTAATCATCGGTTCGATGTCAGACCCTTGAAGAATTAATTCTTTATCGTAGGTAGCTCCCTCGTCAGTGTATAAGGTCTGCCAGTAATCCATGGCTTTATCCCAGTCGGCTCCTTTTGGGGCAAATTCACGTCCTTTGATGTAGTGAAAAGTAGATTGATCTGGAGCGATCATACCACCACGGGCTCCCATCTCAATCGAAAGGTTACAAACGGTCATACGCCCCTCCATACTCATGTTTTCAAAGACCGGGCCGGTGTATTCTACAAAATATCCTGTAGCACCTGAAGTGCTCAGTTTTGAAATGATATATAGCGCTACATCTTTAGGAGTAACACCATTCCCAACTTCTCCTTCGATATGAATACGCATGCTTTTTGGTTTAGGCTGCATAATACATTGTGAGGCAAGTACCATTTCTACCTCAGAAGTACCGATACCAAAGGCAATCGCACCAAATGCACCATGTGTTGAGGTATGTGAATCTCCACAAACAATCGTTGCTCCTGGTACTGTTATGCCATATTCTGGTCCCACAACGTGAACAATTCCATTTTTCTCATGACCAAGACCCCAGTAAGAAATACCGTGCTCCTTCGCATTGCGTTCTAGAGCGGCTAGTTGATTTGCTGAAAGCGGGTCTTCAACCGGTAAGTGCTGGTTAAGAGTTGGAGTATTGTGGTCAGCGGTAGCAAAAGTACGCTCAGGGTGAAGCACCTTGATTCCACGGTTTTTAAGGCCTAAAAAGGCTACAGGACTAGTTACTTCGTGCACCATATGACGGTCGATGAAAAGCACATCGGGTCCTCCAGGAACTGATTTTACGACGTGGGAATCCCACACTTTATCGAATAGTGTTTTTTTCATTGGTAATTAGGGGACTATTAAATCTGTTTCATGAGTTCGACGATATCGTCGTCTCCAATTTCTTTTTTAGTATCGGCCATGATGAGAAACTTCTCATACATTGCATCCAGTTGTAACTTGTCAAATTCGAATCCGATATTCTTTGCACGGTAGGCAAGGGCAGCTCTTCCGCTTCTTGCTGTTAGCACAATCGCTGATTGATCAACACCAACCTCAAGTGGGTCGATGATTTCATAGGTTTCACGGTTCTTAATAACGCCATCTTGATGAATTCCTGAACTATGAGCAAAGGCATTCGCTCCTACAATTGCTTTATTTGCTTGAACCGCCATACCCATTCGATCAGAAACGAGCTGACTGAGGTGATTGAGCATTCGACTATTTACATCGGTGTAAAGATTGAGGGTCGGATGTTGTTTCATGATCATCACCACCTCTTCTAAAGCGGTATTCCCTGCGCGTTCTCCTATTCCGTTAATGGTACATTCGATTTGACGCGCACCATGACTAGCCCCTGCAATTGCATTAGCTGTGGCTAGGCCCAAGTCGTTATGGCAATGACAAGAAAGTGTTGCCTTGTGAATGTCTTTCACGTTAGCCTTTAAATAAGCCATTTTCGCTCCGTATTCTTCAGGAAGACAGTAGCCTGTTGTATCTGGTATGTTTAGAACGGTTGCGCCAGCTGCAATCACAGCCTCGCAAACTCTAGCTAAAAATTCATTATCTGTTCTTCCGGCATCTTCAGCATAGAACTCGACATCTTCTACAAAGGTCTTAGCGTAAGAGACTGCCTTAACTGCGCGCTCAATAATTTCTTCTCTCGTTGCTTTGAATTTGTGAGTAATGTGAGAATCTGAGGTTCCAATTCCTGTGTGAATTCTAGGCCTTTTGGCGTACTTGAGCGCTTCGGCAGCAACCTCAATATCTTTTTGAACGGCTCTGGTTAGCCCGCACACTCTTGCATTTTTAACCAGCTTGGCAATTTCTTCAACTGAATGAAAATCGCCAGGGCTCGAAATAGGAAATCCTGCTTCTATAATATCAACACCTAGCAAATCTAACTGCTCAGCAATTTCTAGTTTACTTTTAGTGTCTAGTTTACAGCCAGGTACCTGTTCTCCATCGCGAAGGGTGGTATCAAAAATTTCAACTTTTTCTTTATTCATATAGCGCTAGCGCATAAAATTTTATCAAAAATAATGGCTTAAAAAGGCCTTTATTCAGACCTTAAATATATATTACGATGCCTAACAGTGCTCAAATATACTTAAAGTGTTGATATGAAGAGATTTAAATCAAATAAAGATCTGACGACTAAAAAAGCCAAAGAACCCGTCTTTTTATTGGTTAAATCACTTACAAAAGCTCAAAAACGACAGTTTAAACTGTTTGCTAGTCGTATTGACGGACATAAAGACGCCAAATTTATTCAGCTTTTTGATTTTTTAGATAAAGCAGAGGTTTATGACGAGAAAGAGTTAAACAAGCAGTCTTTTGTAAGCAAACCTCAACTTGCCAATCTTAAATCGCATTTATACAAGCAGTTACTTACGAGTCTTCGAATGAGTCCTAGTATTCAAAACCCTAGGATGCAAATACGCGAGCAACTCGATTTTGCTACGGTTTTATATCAGAAGGGTTTATATAAGCAGAGCCTAAAAATTCTCGAAAGAACGAAACAACTCGCTCAGAAATGGGATGAGAAATACGCTGAGTATGAGATTATTGAGTTTGAAAAAATTATCGAGTCACAATATATAACTCGAAGCCTTAGTAATCGAACTGATCGGTTGGTTTCTGATACCAAAAGACTCGGTGAGGCCAATATGCTCTGTAGCCAATTGTCTAACCTTTCCCTTCGACTCTATGAGAAATTATTAAAGGGAGGCTACGTTAAAAGTGATCATGAATATCGGGAGATCACCCAATATTTCTTTGAAGAGTTGCCGAAGGTTGACTACGAGCAACTAGGCTTTAGAGAACGGCTTTGGTATAGTAAGGCGCATGTTTGGTACAGCATGATTACTCAAGATTTTCTGGGTTTATACAAGCATGCATCAAGGTGGGTGACTTTGTTTGATCAGAGTCCGGAAATGATTGCGTCACATCCGATTTTTTATCTCAAAGCTAACAATTACCTGCTTGAATCTTTGTTACTTCTTCGGCATCCAGAGCGTTTTCGACAAACAATTGAGGCTTTAAAGGATCAGGTTAATTCTGATTTTTTTCCAAAAAACACCAATACCAAGGCACTGGCCTTCTTGTATCTGGGGAATAACCTACTCAATCTTCATTTTTTACAGGGAGATTTTCGAAACGGGATGAATGTTATTGATGAACTATTTCTAGGTATTGAAAAGTATAAGCACCAAATCGATGACCATCACATTATGATGTTGCACTATAAAATTGCTTCAATGTGCTTTGGGGCTGGAGCTTATAATCGATGTATTGATTATTTAAAGCCTGTCATTGAAAATCGTTCATTTAGTATGCGTGAAGATCTATTGTGTTTTTCTAGAATACTGAATGTTATCGCACATTTTGAGTCAGGAAATGACGCTAATCTTGATGAGCTCCTTTTAACTACGTATCGTTTCCTAATTCGAATGAATGACTTACATGAGGTGCAACGTTTGCTTATTCAATTTATACGAAACTTAGGAAGTGTCTATCCTCAAGATTTAAAGCTGAAATTCAAGGAGCTTTATGATGAATTAAAGCCCCTTGAAGAAGATTATTACGAGCGAAGATCTTTCCTATATCTAGATATTCTTTCGTGGCTAGAGAGTCATATCAGTGGAAAACCACTTGAAATGGTTGTAGCAGAGAAGAATGCAATCGCCGTAAAGGCAACTAGACTCTAGGCCTTATTTAAAATTGGGTTAGGCTAAGGATAATGAAGCTTATCAGGCTGATCATCCAGACTGCTAATAATCCGATTTTTATACCTCCACTAAGTCGACCCATGTTCTTGAATAATAATTGGAGTGCAAAAAGTAGTAGGCTAAATGCGGGTATTCCAAAGGTTAACATCATGCTTATGTGATACCAGATAGGATGAAAAGGTCCTCCCCAGTCAGGTCTGATAAATTCGAATCCAGGCATACTTAGTAGGTCATTGCCTATATTGATATCGATGAACGAACCAATGATAAAACTAACTGTTAATGCTATAATTAGCGCCACCGTTGTTGTTAGAATGATGACGCCCAAAAGCTTTCCCAGGATATTAGCAATAAAACTCAAAACTTTTCCTAACGCAGAGAATAATTTTGAAAAAAGTTCGCCTAGTAAAGCGAAAAATCCGCTAGCTCCTTGCTTCGCTTTTTCTCCAGCACCTTTAAAGTCTACATTTTTGAAGTCGTCTTTTACATTTTCGTATCCCTTACGAACATAGTCTTCGATATTACTAAAGGTAGCTGCCTTACCCTTCATTTCGAGCTTTTGAGCCGTTGTTTCTGCCTTTGGAATAATTGCCCAAAGTATAAAGTAAATCAGAATGGATACCCCGCTCCAGACCATAGCTAAGAAGATGAGTCGAATCCAAATAGCGTCAATACTTAAGTAGTGCCCGATTCCTGAACAAACCCCTCCTAGGACTGTACTATCAGGGTCGCGATAGAGACGTTTATTCGATGACTTATAGCTTGTCTTTTGTTCTATTTGATCCTCAGACATGTAATCTTCGGGTTGCCCCATCACTTCAATGACCTCACTTACTTCGATTAGCGTGATTACTTGCTTCTGCTTTTCTGAAAACAGCTCTGCGATACGACTCTCGATATCGTCGATTATTTCTTCTCTGCCCTCAGTATTTCCAAGGTAGGTTTTGATGTTTTTCAGGTATTTCTGTAGTTCCTCATAAGCATCTTCATCGATATAAAAGACGAAGCCTGCGAGGTTGATATTGATTGTTTTTTTCATTTTATGATTGTGTTACCTTATTAATGGCGTGTTGTAATTCTTCCCAAGTTGATTTAAGTTCTTCTAAGAATAGGGTTCCTTTTTCAGTGAGCGTATAGTATTTTCTGGGAGGTCCACTACTAGATTCTTCCCAGCGATACTGAAGTAGATCGGCGTTTTTAAGACGCGTAAGAAGTGGATAAAGCGTTCCTTCGACAACGAGTAGTCGAGCTTCTTTAAGGCTTATTAGGATCTCAGAGGCGTAGAGGTCTTTGTCTTTTAGAACGGAGAGAATACAGAATTCGAGAATCCCTTTTCTCATTTGTTGTTTGGTGTTTTCTACCTTCATTTAGTTCATATTCTAACACAAAGGTATAAATAAAATAGTACTATGCAATACCAAGTACTATTTATTTTCAAAAAATAACTAATTCTTGACTCCTTTGTGTACATTAGAGCTATGGATTTACTTTTGGTTATTCTAGGGATCATTCTACTTATTGTTGGTGTCATTGGGTGCTTTGTTCCGGTTCTACCAGGACCAATCATTGGATATTTTGCCTTATTGGTTTTAAAATTTACGGACGGATATGAACTCTCGAATCGTTGGCTCTGGATTTTTGGAGCTTTAGCTATAGCGGTGTCTTTAATCGATAACATCATCCCTGTTTATGCGACAAAGAAGTACGGAGGTTCACGTGCTGGAGTTATTGGAGCGTTCGTCGGTCTAGTGATCGGATTATTGTTTTTTCCGCCCTTTGGGTTCCTATTTGGTCCCTTTCTTGGAGCCTTTGCTGCCGAGCTATATGTTCAGAAATCGGAGATTAAACTTGCACTTCGAGCAGCCTTTGGATCCTTGGTAGGGGTGTTAGCGGGTTCGGTATTGAAACTAGCTCTTGTTCTTTGGATGAGTTACATTTTTTACACCGCACTCTGATGGTTTATGTACTGTTTGGAGTATCAGGCTCTGGAAAGACCACATTGGGAAAGCTTCTTGCTAACCGATTCAACCAACCTTTCTACGATGCAGATGACTTTCATCCTCTTTCGAATATCGAGAAGATGAGATCAGGGGAGCCCTTAAATGATACCGATCGGTATCCTTGGCTCCGGAATCTCGGAGATCAGGTTATTGGAGCGCATCAGAACAGCACAGCCATTCTAGCTTGTTCGGCATTAAAAAGAGAATACCGTGAATTACTTGCCACCTATGGGTCAATCCGTTTTTATCTCATAGAAGGCGGTTTTGAATTAATTTCTATTAGATTAAAACAAAGAGACGAGCACTTTATGCCTAATTCGTTACTAAGGAGTCAATTTGAAGCGCTGGAGTCAGTACCTAATGACGGGGTAGTTTCGGCTGAATTATCTAAAGAGGAGCAACTATTACAATTAGAGAAGCTATTATGAATATTGAATTAGCCGTTATTCTTTCCTTTACCACCCTACTTGTACTTATGCTTAGGTTTAAGGTTCACGCTTTTCTATCGATTCTAATTGCTTGTCTTATTTTAGGAATACTAGGTTTAGAAGACCCAATGTCAACCTTTAATTCTATCCAAAAAGGGCTTGGAAGTACCTTGGGCTTCGTAGGGGTAATTGTGGGCTTAGGATCTTTTTTAGGAGCTGTTCTTCAGCACACAGGAGGTATCGAACTCATTGCTAAGCGTTTAATTCAGACTATTGGAATTAAACGCTCGCCAATAGCACTTCTCGTAGCTGGTTTAATCATATCGATTCCTGTCTTTTTCGATGTTGCGTTTATATTGCTCATCCCACTAATTAAACATTTGTCGAATCAAAACAAGGGAATGCTTCTGCGTTTTGCATTGCCCTTTTTAATTGGAATATCAATAGCACATGCTTTTATTCCGCCTACGCCGGGTCCAGTTGCTGTTGCTGATTTGTTACAAGTCTCTGTAGGGGTTGTTATTTTCTGGGGGATCCTAATAGCGGTTCCAACGGCCTTGATTACCTTTTCTATCGCCAATCGATTTTTAGTTTTCCAGAGTGCTTTCGAATTCAACCAAGTTTCTTTTGTACCTAATCATGAAGCTAGTCAGAAGCCATCACCGAATGCTTGGGCGGTGTTCATTGTTATATTTCTACCACTATTCCTTATGATTTTTGGAGCTTTTTCAGATTGGTTATTCGGTTCGGGTACAACCGCAAAAATTATTGAAGGTCTTGGACATCCTTTTATTGCACTTACCCTAGCGAATATTCTTGCCTATCCATTACTTACTAAGCCTGGTGGCTTCTCGAAGTCTCAGGTTAATCAGTTCTCTTCAGATTCTTTAAAACCAGTTGGTATAATTTTGTTGGTTACCGGTATTGGTGGGGCTTTCAAGCAAATTCTAATAGATACTGGTATTGGTGCAAGCCTAGCTGAGAAGGTAAGTTCTTATGGGTTTTCAGTGGTTGTTCTTGCCTTTTTATTAGCAGCAATCGTTCGTTTACTACAAGGATCAACTACCGTGGCGATGATTACCTCAGCAGGTTTGATTGCTCCATTGTTAAGTGTAAACAGCTCAATAGAAGGAGCTTTAATTGTACTTGCCGTGGCTTCAGGATCACTAATATTCTCACACTTTAATGATAGTGGTTTTTGGTTGGTGAGCCGTTATTTAAATTTGACCGAAAAGGAAACCGTAAGGTCATGGTCACTGATGACACTAACTCTTTCGCTGGTTAGTTTTAGTTTGATTCTGATTCTCTGGCAATTCTTCGTTTAAGAAGAATGATCACTTACGATTACCCATTTACCTTTAATTTTTCGGAGCAGTAGTGTAAAATGACCTGTAGGGGTGTCGCTTTCGCGAACCAAAGTAAACTTGCCGATGACTTGTAAAGTTTTGCGATCCCATTGTCGCATCTCTATAATGTCAAATTTCAAGGTACCCATGGCTGCTTTAGTCGGATATCCCTTTTGATAGCCTTTTAGGGTGTTTTCATAACCGTATGTTGGCCCTCTACTGCCAACAAATAGCAGTCGTTTATCTACCCAATAACCATTCATAAAGGCGTTTAAGTCGCCTTCATTCCATGCTGTGATTTGCTTGTCAAAAATACCTTGTACTTGTTCCCTAGTCTTTTTGTTAGCCGGTTTTTGGGCTAGTATACATGTTGTTAGGGCTAATGCCAATACTGTGAGTAGTTTTTTCATCGTTAAAACATTTTATTGCCGAATAAATCGGTGGTATTTCTTCCTTTGGTGATCTCTAACATTACCTCTGTTTGTGATTTTAGATTTCGACTATCAAGAATGTGACTAAGGTCTAGTTTCTTTTCATGGAGGACCTCTCCAATTAATTTAGATCGATGGCAAGTGTGTGGTTCAACTTCACCACACATTAGTGCTACATTCAATCCTTTTTGTTGTGCGGTTAATAGGCGATTAATGCCTTTAATAAATTCAGGGTGTGCTTTCGCTTTTTGATAATCCAATTTTCCTGACTCGTTATAGCAGTTAGAGTCTTTAGGGATTCCCCCGATCATGTCTCCGATATAAACATATCCAATGCCTTTTTGCTTTAGGTATGCCTCAATAGGTTCCCGGCAAAAATCAGGGTTCCATTTAGAATAAGGGTTGGATCGTACGTCTGCGATATAGTCAATTTGGTAGGAATTTAGAAGTGCCAAAAATTCATCTGAACTTCTTAGACCGTATCCTACACTATAGAGCTGACCAGTATTCACTTGAAAATTTGATAAAAAAATGCCATATCTTACTATGAAATTTTAGAATAGTAAGGTATGAAATTCATTACATCTTTTCTTTTCACTTTAGTTGTCGGTTTAGTCACAGCACAAGACTACGGAGCAATACTTCCTATGAAAGAACGCGCACGTGTAATCAATGAACTGCTTGAAGATAAGATTGCAAATTACCTCCCAGAGATGATGCGTACTGCAGATATCGATATGTGGATAGTAGTTTCGAGAGAGTATAACGAAGACCCAATTATAAAAACTATGCTGCCGGCTGAGTGGTTGGCCGCTAGACGTCGCACCATTTTGGTTTTTTACGATAACGGAAAAGAAATAGAAACGCTTGCAGTAGCTCGTTACAATGTGGGGTCTTCTTTTAAGAGTGCATGGGATAAAGAAAAGCAACCCGACCAATGGAAAAGGCTCAGTGAGATTGTAGCAGAGCGCAATCCCAGAAAAATAGGAATTAATCAGTCTGTGCATTTTGGATTAACCGATGGTATTGTCGCTACCGATAAGGCTGAATTAGAAAAGGCTTTAGGAAAACGTTATGCAGGTCGAATTGTTTCTGCCGAGCCACTCGCATTAGCCTGGTTAGAGACTCGAACAGAAAAAGAGATGGCAATCTATCCGCATATTGTTAGAATTAGTCACAATATTATCAAGGAGGCTTTCTCAGAAAAGGTGATTACTCCAGGGGTTACAACTACTGAAGATGTCGTTTGGTGGATGCGAGATAAGGTGAGAGAACTTGGGTTGCAAACCTGGTTTCACCCAACAGTTGATATCCAGAGAGCGGACCCAGAAAGATTTGATCACCTCAGAACGTTCTCGAAGCGACCAGACACCCAGGTTATTCAGCCAGGAGATTTATTGCATTGTGATTTTGGAATCACCTATTTGCGTTTAAATACCGATCAACAACAGCATGCTTATGTGTTGCGTTCTGAAGAATCAGAGGCTCCAGAATTTTTAACTTCAGCGTTAGCAACAGCTAATCGTTTACAGGATATTTTTACTGGAAATTTCAAGCTGAAGCGCACGGGGAACGAGGTTCTTTCGATGAGTCGAGCCTCAGCCATCAGCGAGGGAATCACACCTTCTATTTATACTCACCCCATAGGTTATCACGGACACGCTGCTGGGACGACTCTAGGCATGTGGGATTCTCAAGGAGGGGTGCCTTATACTGGAGATTATACATTACATGCGAATACTGCCTACTCGATTGAACTGAACGCCTCGGTAACTATCGAACAGTGGGCTAAGGATGTACGAATTATGCTCGAAGAAGAAGCGTTTTTTGACGGTGAAACAGTAAGATATATTGACGGACGTCAAACTCGCCTGATTCTTGTGAATCAGCCTTGAGGTAGAAAAATCTCAGCCATCATACATCGAGCGCTGCCACCTCCGCAAGTTTCGATGATATCTAATTTTGGGTGAATAATAGGGCCAAAGCTTTCGAGGACTTTAATTTGATCGGGCTGTAGTGAATGATAAGCACGATCACTCATCACTAGAGCTGGGCCATTCTTTGCTTTTACCTGGAGCATGTTACCTGCAAACTCGTGCATTTGCTTTTCGGTAATAGCTACCACAGTTTTACCGTTGGATTTTAATTGTTCCTTAACCGCTTTACGGTGTTTCTTGTCGTCTATACTGTCTAGACAGATAACAGCAAATTGATCTGCCACGCACATCATGACATTGGTATGATAAATAGGTAAGCGTCGATTTTCAGAGGTTTGATAAGCGCCAAAAATGATAGGGGTATATTCAAAATCTTCACAAAACTCGATGAGTAATTCTTCATCTGCACGATCTGAAAGCGCACAATAAGCGATGCTATTTTCACGATCAAGAATTAAACTGCCCGTACCTTCTAGAAAAATCTCCTCTTCTTCGGCTGAACTGTAATCGATAATCTCGCTAATTTCAAATCCATTTTCTTCAAGTACATCCAGAATATCTTCGCGTCGTTCTCTTCGTCTATTCGCGGCAAACATCGGATAGAGACCTACTTTTCCGTCTTCATGCATTGATATCCAATTGTTTGGAAATAGTGCGTCTGGAGTATCATTCTCTTTGAGGTCTTCTGCGACAATCACATTAACGCCATTCGCTCTTAAAAGAGTAACGAACTCATCAAATTCTCTTTGAGCAGCGCCAACCACCATACGTGGGTCTAACTGTGTTTCGCTTTGAAAATAATTGTTCACCGCCGTTTCTTCATTCAATCTGAAACTTGCTGGACGAACCATTAATATATTAGAAGTGTATTGCATAAAATTAGTTGTTACGAATCAATGGTAAGGTGCTGCAACGAAGAAGCCCTTCTTGTTTGGCGATTTCTCCGTAGGGAATGGCTTCAACACGAATACCTTTATCACCCAGCCAATGGTTTAACCGATTAAATCTTACATCAGAGATTACTAGATCAGGAGCCACTGAAAAAATATTACTATTCATAGCGTACATCTCTTCTGCACTGATTTCAAAAACGTTCTCCTTTTCGAAATAATTGATGAGCCACTCGGCATCTTTCTCATGAAGAAACCCGTCTTTATGAATAATGGCATATTTTTCCCCAACAGGTTGAAAACAACAATCTAAATGTAAGGCGTTAGTATAGGGGTCTGTGTTTGATTTTTTTAACTCAAAGGCTTTTACTTCTCGATCCTTAAAAATTTCACTAAGCCAGTCTACTGCTGCCTTGTTCGTTCTAGCGGTAATGTAGCTTCGGTAATCTCTTTGAAGGTAGGTGCCTACAAATAGAAATTCCTTGTGAGGCATCACATCACCTCCTTCAACATGCACCTCTTCTGGTGGGCTCAGGATTTTTATAGGATCAAATAAATCGAGAATCGGTTTCACTGCTCCAAGTTCGTCTTGACGGTCAGGAAGGATGTTCGAATACACAAAGGTGTCATCGACTACAAAACCGATATCTCGTGAAAATATTTGATTGTAATTCTCAATAAGCTCAGGACGATATACTTCGACGCCCAATGATTTCAATTTCTCTGCAAGCCCTTCAATCTCGAGAATCATATCCGCCTCAAGAGGATAGGTGCCACCCTTTAAGTGCTCAATCGATTTAGGATCATAAGCTTCATCAATAGACGGAGTAGGGCCGTTACTTGTCGCTCTACCAACAATTACCGCCTTCAAAGGGGCGGTCTCATCTTTGACACAAAATGATTTCATAAACCCGATAATTTATAAGGTAAAGGTAAGGCTCTAAAATAAGATGGCTTCGCTACAAATTTTAGTATTTTTAATGCGATGAATGCATATGCTAGCGCCTTATTGTATGCGATACCTGCTTTTGTGGTCTTAGTATTAATTGAGATCGCATATGGGCATTTTGTTAAGGATCAAAAGTATCGTTTTTTTGATACACTCAGCAGTCTCAGTAGTGGGGTGACCAACGTGCTTAAAGATAGTCTTGGGCTGGCCTTGGTACTTATTAGCTATCCTTTTTTAGTCAGCCAGCTTGCGCTAACACAAACTCCAGCTGGGTGGCCTACCTGGGTGATTGCTTTTATTGCCATTGATTTTGCTGGCTACTGGAACCATCGTCTCAGCCATCATGTCAATCTTTTTTGGAACTCCCACGTGATTCACCACTCGAGTGAAGAATTCAATTTGGCTTGTGCCTTAAGACAATCCATCTCGAATCTGATAGGCTATACGGCTATCCTTTTACTCCCTGCTGCGATGTTAGGAGTGCCTTATCAAGTGATCGCTGTACTGGCTCCTTTACATTTATTCGGTCAGTTTTGGTATCATACCCAGCATATCGGAAAGTTAGGTTGGTTAGAGTATATTTTGGTCACCCCTTCACAACACCGGGTACATCATGCCATTAATAATGAGTATATCGACAAAAATCTGGGACAAATCTTTTCGGTTTGGGACCGACTTTTTGGAACCTTTCAAGAAGAATTAGAAGAAGTTCCTCCGAGATATGGAGTGCTAAAACCTGCGCTTACTTACAACCCACTTTGGATCAATTTTCAGCACCTATATAACCTGGCCTTCGATGCTTGGTATGCAAAATCATGGATGGATAAGATGAGAATTTGGTTCATGCCTACCGGGTGGAGACCTGATGATGTCGCTGCCCGCTTCGATCGTTCGATTATTGAAGATGTTTATGCCTATCAGAAGTATCATCCGAAAGAAACAAGTAGTAGAAAGATTATTGTCTTTACTCAGTTTTTATTGGCCATAGGGTTACTGCTCTATTTCTTCTCGCAATTTTCGAAGATGGAAACAGACACACAGCTACTCACAGGGGGTCTTGTTTTTCTTATGGTGATGGGATACAGTTCGCTGATGGACGGTTCAAAATGGGCCTTGTTTTTTGAAGGAATTAGGTTGCTTTTTTTAATAGTGTTATACTTTCTGGTTCCGACATTTTTTAGTGATCTAGCCATTCCTTTTTCTCTCTTAATTGGATTGAGTTCTTTGTCGGTAATTGCTACTAAAGTTTCTTTAACCAATGAATAAGTGGCTCCAAACTGCAGTAATCGGAAGAGTTCTGGGGCCATTCCTTTTTTTTATTATTCAATTCTTCTGGAGACCTGACGGACTTTCTGAACAAGGAGTTTCGGCTCTTGCCGTAGCCTTATGGGTGGGTGCTTGGTGGGTTACAGAAGCTGTTCCAATTGCGGTTACAGCGTTATTGCCCATAATACTCTTTCCGTTATCAGGAGCTTTAGATTTAGCCGCTACTACAGTATCATACGGTCACAAATATGTGTTTCTATATCTCGGAGGGTTTTTTCTAGCCATTGCCATCGAAAAAGTAAATCTTCATCGAAGAATCGCTCTTTCCGTTATTTCGCTTATTGGTACTCGGATGCGAATGATTGTTCTAGGTTTCATGGTGGCTACAGCCTTTCTCTCGATGTGGATTTCGAATACGGCTACTTCAGTTATGATGTTACCCATAGGTCTTGCTATTGTCGCTCAATTTCGTGACCATCCAGACACCCCTGAAAATGAGCATGAAGAATTTGGAAAGATGTTGATGCTTGCCATTGCCTATAGCGCATCCTTAGGGGGTATGGCAACCCTTATCGGAACACCGCCCAATTTGGTGCTAGCCGGTATTGTAAAAGAACTTTATGAGGTAGAAATTAATTTTTTAGATTGGATGCTTTTTGCATTTCCACTCTCTGCACTATTATTAATTATTTGTTGGGTTTATCTCACTCGATTTGCTGTGAAGCTAAAGGCAGATAATTTTACAGGTGGAGTCGAAGAAATCAAAAGACAACGAGAATTATTAGGCAAAATTTCTTCGAATGAAAAGCGAGTGCTTGTGGTATTTGTGCTCACTGCTTTTGCGTGGATTACCCGGTCTTTTCTTTTAAGTCCGATTCTCCCGGCAATTGATGACACTTTAATAGCACTGATTGCTGGAATAACCCTTTTTGTAATCCCTAACAGCGGAGCTAAAAATGGCGTACTTCAATGGGATGACGCTAAAAAAATTCCTTGGGGGATTTTGCTACTCTTCGGAGGCGGACTTGCTATAGCTCAAGGCTTTAAAGATACCGGTCTTGCTAAATGGTTAGCGGAGCAACTTACTCAGCTCGACTTTCTTCCTCTCCTTGTGATGACCTTAGTTTTAGTGACAGTGATTAATTTGTTGACAGAGGTGACTTCGAATTTAGCTACTACGGCAATGATTTTGCCCGTTTTGGCTCCTCTGGCGGCAGCCATGGGAGTTCACCCTTATATTTTTATGGTTTCAGCCACACTTGCTGCCTCTTGCGCATTTATGTTACCGGTGGCGACTCCGCCTAATGCAGTAGTCTTTGGATCAGGCTATGTCAGTATGTCTTCAATGATAAGAGCTGGATTAGGCCTCAATTTGATCTCTATTCTTTTGGTAACGTTTTGGGTATTCTATTTGTTACCTTATTTTTGGGCCCTTTAAACAGGATTTGTAACAAAATCGCATTTCAGTCGTTAACAAAGTATAGTTAGCGATTGTACTAGATACAACCTATCCAGGCCTTTTCATAAGTAGCTATCGTTTAGTTTTGTTTGTTATGATAACTATCGCGAGAGGTCTGGATTTTTAGTCTTTTGACTTTACGGATTGATCAAACGGAAGCCCTAATTGGGTAAGTAAATTTTCGTCATTCTTGTGATCAGCAATATCCACACCGTAAACCACCTTCTTTACATCGTCGTAGACAAAGGTTCCGAATAGTCTATCCCAGACAGAAAGCATGTTTCCGTAGTTAGAATCGGTCCACGGAAGTTCGTTGTGATGATGAAACTTATGCATGTTTGGTGTTACGAAGAGATAACTTATGGCACGATCAACCTTTGCAGGCAACGCAATGTTTGCATGAGTGAAGTAGGTAAATACGACACTCAAGATTCTGTAAAATAGATAAAAGGCAACGGGCATACCGGTAATCGCAATTGCTATTAAGGCAAAGGTTTCTCGAAGTAGAAAATCTAGCGGATGGTGTCGTGTACCCGTAGTTACATCGACGTGTTTATCACTATGATGCACTAAATGAAGTCTCCATAAGGCAGGCACTTTATGCAAGAGATAATGAACAAAGTATTGCGCGATTAAATCAAGTACAACTAAAGCGATTATGAGTTCAGACCATACAGGTAATTCGATAAGATTGAGAAGTCCGAAGTTGGTTTCAGAAAGCCACTGATAAAGAAGGGCAGTAAGTGCACCAAAACCAACATTGATGATCATCACCATTGCTAGTAGTGAACCATTAACACGAGCGTGTTTCCATTTCTTGTAAGTGAAATTGGTTTGCGCGTAATAGCCTTCGGCGATCCAGAAAATACCTAATACAAAAAAGATCCAAGCCGCCTTCATCCAGACGGGCATCTCTTCAAAGAATACTAGAAATGAGTCCATATTATCTAATTCATAGCTTCCCGAAGATACTAAATATTAGAATTTTAAGTGTCTAATCGTTTCGCCTTTATCTTTCAACTGTCTCAATGAATCGATTCCGATTTGAACGTGATTCGTGTCAAAGATTCGCTTGTTTTCTTCATCTTGAGTCATAGATTTTACTCCTTCAGGAACCATAGGCTGATCGGTTACCAGTAGAAGAGCTCCTGTTGGGATTCTATTGTGAAAACCAACGGTAAAAAGGGTTGCTGTTTCCATATCGATGGCATAGGCTCTCACCTTCTTTAGATGATTTTTGAATTTCTTGTCATGCTCCCATACCCTTCGGTTAGTGGTAAACACGGTACCAGTCCAATAATTTTGAGCTCTGTCTTTGATCGTTGAAGAGATCGCTCTTTGGAGCGCAAAAGAGGGTAAAGCGGGTACTTCTTTAGGTAGGTAATCATCTGAAGTCCCATCTCCTCGTATCGCCCCGATGGGTAGTACAAAATCTCCGATTTGATTCCTTTTTTTAAGCCCACCACACTTACCTAAAAACAGAACGGCTTCAGGTTCAGCTGCCATTAATAGATCCATTATTAAGGCTGCATTAGGGCTACCAATACCAAAGTTGATGATACTTATACCGTCATGTGTAGCAGATGCCATTACTCGGTCTTTACTCTCTACTGAGGTGCCCGTAATCTCTGCAAATTTTGAGACGTATTTGTAAAAATTGGTCAGAAGAATGTACTTGCCAAATTCATGTGAAGGCTTCCCCGTGTAACGGTGCAACCAATCACTGACAATTTCTTGTTTTGTCTCCATAAGCTAAAATTTCTCTAAGTTAGTGAGTATTCTAATACCTATGTCTAAACAAAAACATTTCGGGGTATTCATTGCAGCGGCTTTTATTGGGCCTGGCACAGTAACTACCTGTACACTTGCCGGAGTAGACTTTGGAATTGAACTACTTTGGGCGCTGACCATTTCGATTATAATTACTTATTATTTTCAAGAAATAGCTGCTCGTCTGGGCTGGGTCCTAAATGAAGACCTCGATCAAATTATTATGAGAGGCATCAAACAACCGGCGCTTCGATTTGCCGTTCTGGGTCTTATATTCTCTTCTATTTTTATCGGAAACGCAGCTTATCAGGGCGGTAATTTGAGTGGTACTTTAATTGGATTGCAACTGCTTTCAGGCCAATCGATTTCAAAGACGATACTTATGATTCTCATCGGCGTAGGGGTTCTTGTAATGCTATGGAATGGTCGATTTGAACTCATAAAAAGATTGCTCATGCTCTTAGTGGTTTTGATGGGTATAAGCTTTTTATTTACAGCTATCTACCTGGGACCAGGTATTTTAACCCTTTTGAAGGCTGCTTTCATACCTACTTTCAAAGGATCAAACACCCTTATGATTGTTGCATTAGTTGGCACTACCGTTGTACCTTATAATCTCTTTCTTCATACAGCATTAGTAAAGCAGAGTCGATCAGAAATTTCTAGTCATCAACTTCTAAAGAAAGATGCCTTACTAAGTATTCTTATTGGAGGGCTAATCTCTATGGCTATTCTTGTAACTGCGGCTTCTGTAGGTAGCGAGGAAATAAGTTCTGTTATCGATCTAGCCGCTATTCTGAAACCTTCACTCGGAGATTGGAGTAAATATATTGTCGGTTTCGGCTTGTTCGCAGCGGGATTTACCTCTTCAATTACCGCTCCGTTAGCTGCAGGGTTAGTAACTGCCTCTGTTTTTAGATCGAAAGAGGGTGTAGTCTCTGAACGGTTTTCGAAGTTCGCCGCCATACTTGTATTTGCAATTGGATGGGTCATTACGATGGTCGGAAGTGCTCCAATAAAAATCATCAAATTTGCTCAGATTGCAAACGGGATTCTACTACCGATTGTGGCAATTACACTATTCATCTTATCTCGAAATAAGAGTTTGTTAGGAGAATTAGCGAACACAAAGGGTCAAAATCTCCTAGGTATCATTTTAGTTCTCTTTACTTTAATTCTAGGCCTTATGGGGCTTAGTAAAGCGCTTAGTTAATGACTTTTAAGAAACCACACATCAATATGGACGCGGGCGAAGGGATAACAGGCGAATATGAGCTTTACCCTTTTGTCAATGCCCTTAATGTTGCCTGTGGTGGTCATTATGGAGATGAGCGTACAATTTTTGAAACTTTAAATCATGCGATTCTCTATAAAATTGAACTTGGGGCACACCCCTCGTATCCAGACAAAGAAAACTTTGGTAGAGTCTCGTTAGAACTAAGCCCCGAAGAACTCACTGCTTCAATTGCCGATCAAATCGATCGTTTTGCAAGAGTTGCTGAGAGTTTGGGTGCTACTTGGGCTCACATTAAACCGCATGGAGCGCTCTATAATGATCTATCCAAAAACGGATCTCTTGCTGAGGTTTTTCTTCATGCTATAAAGCCCTATAACGAGAAGACACTTTATTTGCAGGAGTCTTCTGTCATAGCTCATAAAGCCGCAGAACAGGGCTTTAAAGTGGCTCATGAGTATTTTATTGATCGTAATTACCTTGCAATAGACCGACTAGTTCCTAGAAACGAACGGGATGCTGTGATTTCTGATCCGAGACAAGCTCTAGAGCATCTACATTTCATGGCACATAAAAAATCTTTGACATTACTCGGAGGAGTTGAGATTTCTATTAACCCACACACTTTTTGTATACACTCAGATCATAAGGCGACCCCTCAAATCATTGCTGAAATCACAAAGGTTTATGGATCTTAAGTTTCGTTTTCATAGAATTAGCCCTGAGGTACTCTCCATAGAGTTTGAGAAAACCTCTGCTGCCGACCTGTCCAATATTGCCGAGCAGCTTGAATCTCGATTTTCATCGATTCAAGACGTTGTCTTTTTGAATGGAGTGATCACCCTTTTTTCTACTGAATTAAACCTTCTTATCGACGAGTTAGAGTGTTTTTTTGGTTCGATGAGTACAACCTTCGAGCCGAATTTCAAAACTTGGCATATCCCTATTTGGTATAACGGACTCGACTTGCAGTTGATTGCAGAGCAAAAGAAAATTAGTATTGATCAAATAAAAGAGATTCATCAAAAAGGTGAATACACCACTATAGGTTATGGATTTCTACCTGGCTTTTTTTACGCCTCAGGGGTATCTGAGTCTCTCGATTTACCCCGTAGATCTTCTCCTCGGGTTAGAGTGCCCGCTCAAAGTGTGGCTTTTGCGGCAGGACTGATGGCTATTTACCCTTTTGAAACGAGTGGAGGATGGAATATTCTCGGCACCACTCCCTACCAATTCTTTGATCCTGACAAGAATCCTCCTGTGATCATTAAGGCTGGAGATCGACTGCGTTTCTATGAAATAGATGAGTCTCATTTTAAATCGCTACAGCTTATTTGGGAGACTAGTTCTGACAGGGAAAAAATATTGAGTCATGTTTGTTAAGAGGGCTGGCCTTTCAGATACGATTCAAGATTCAGGTCGTACGGGATTTTTGAAATATGCAGTTCCGAGGTCTGGATTTATGGATGCCCAGTCGGCAAAAAGAGCGAACACCATTTTGGGAAATGATCCTAATGATGCGGTTTTAGAAATGAGTATTCAAGGTGGGATCTATCGGTTTGATTCGCCCACCTTTATTTGTGTCTCGGGTGCTAAAATGAATTTCACTTTAAACGGTAAACATCAAGAATCCAATAACCCTATTTCTATTCAACCCAAAGATGAAATTGAGTTTAGCCAGGCAACTGATGGGGTTTACACCTATCTCGCGGTGAAGGGCGGTTTTAAATCCTCGATTCGAATGGGGAGCCGCTCTATGTATCCGAGCTTGTTTGGTGTATCCCGGCTAAAAGAAGGGGATATGATTGAATATATTCCAACAGATCCTCTCTCTGATAAGATCGATGGCAATACAAGTGATAGGAGTCGAAATTCGAAGATGGTTGTTTATCCCGGACCAGAGTTCACTTATCTAAAAACCCCTGAGCAATTGGGCGATTTGTCTCTAAAAGTAGCTGGTCATAATCGAATGGGGATTCGAGTACTCCCTTCGACTTATCTTCACAGAAGGCATTCCACTATCAAGTCTTCGGTAGTTTTTCCAGGTATTATACAACTTACGCCTTCAGGTGAGCTAATTATTCTTCATCGCGATTGTCAAGTTACGGGCGGATACCCCAGGGTTTTACTCACAGACGAAAACGGCTTAAATCAAATAGCTCAACGTCGTCAAGGATCAATCATCCAATTTGAACTTGCTGACTTAGCCAATTATTTGGGTGAATAACGTCGCACAGCATCTTTGATTACGCTCGGCTTATCGAAATGCATGGGCTTTGTTTGAAAATTCTGATAGAGTTTCATCTGGTCGTCATAATGTAGAGATTCTGGTCGTTCACTATTTCCGTAAGACATTACAGAGTGGTAAATCGTTTCTTTAGGAGTGAATTGAATCAGACCGATGTAAGATTCTCCATTGGTGATTCTGTAGCGTCCGTTTTTATTCTGAACTCCACGCATTGCGGTTACTACATCGGGTATACCCCAGATCGGAATCGCTTTCTCACCTCTAACAAGTTGTTGAAACTCCCCCAGAGTAACCGACTGTGTTCTGAAATGCTTTTTTAAATAGCGAGAGGTCTTTTTCAGTGCTTTGTAAATCACTTCTTTGCTGAAGCTGTTATCGGAATTACGCTCCCCATAAAGTTTTTGAAGTTGGTAGTAAAAAATTGCAAAAACACCTGCTCCCTCAGAGTTCATGTCTGCTACTCGGTCCCAACTTTGGATTTTTCTTAACAGGGCTCCAGCCCCTGGATAATCAGATGGATTCATCTCATAGACTGCATTAAAATCGACATAGTTGTAATTCAACGGAGTAGGCAATGTATGGTCGTATTTGATGGTCTTGAACTCTTCAAAGGTGATTTGATCATCTCCATTGAGTAGTTGATAAAGTCGCGTACTTCTGTTATTGTCATAAAGCTCATAACCCATAGTACTAGCAAATTTTTTAGGATCGGGGTTATCTTTGATACCCGAAGACTTGAATGGGCTGTGATTAGCGTTGTAAACAAATCCAGAAGCTGGACTAATCACTTGAGGAAGCTCCTCTGTTTTGTAGTAGGTGTCCCAAAGGGTCTCACTAGAATTTCCAGGTACTGTTTTGGTCCAATCATAGGCCGGATTTCGCTTAGGCATCTTACCATTTGAGATATAAAATATGGTATCGTACTTATCGGCATATCCAATATTATAACCGGGTAAGGCATTCATTTGAAGAGCCGAATAGAATTCATTGAAATTGTTGGCTTTATTCATTCTCCACCACTGTTCAAGTGCTTTAATCGTGGTAGTACTAGGAGTTCTGACTGAATAAAATCCGCTTCTATTTTTTAGAGTAGGTCCGTAAACACTGGTGTAATACTTCTTATTAATCCCAATTTTAAATCCGAGAAGTTTCAGATAAACCTTAGCTCGTTTTTCTTCGAGCATTAATACCTCGTCGTCGAACTGGTAGGTGAGTAGTTTTGGATCGACCATTTCGAGTTGGAACACATCTGCCTTGTCTTGAAAATTCACAGTATGTGTCCATCCTAGGTTTTCGTTAGCACCGGTTAAAATACATGGAGCTCCGGGAAATAATGTTCCGATAATATTCGTTCCTTCTTCACTTACCAGATGAGCCTCATACCACGACGTTGGTCCTTCTAAAGGTTGGTGCGTATTAATGGTTAAGAAACTTGCCTCTTGCCCTGTTTTTATGCTCGATAATGCGATGAGGTTTGAACCACTAGAGTCGTCTTTTGGTGTCGCGATTTCTGGGGTTTTATTGGATACAATTTGCTTCACTAGCTGATCTGCCGCGTTAGATACGAAGAGTTGTAATTGGGAGTATGCCACCATTTTTACAGGAGTGACAGGGAATAGACTCTTCTCTAATACTTCTTCAGGATTTCTTTCAGCATAAGCATTCAGACCAGCCGCATACCCTTCAATTACCGCTACAAATTCATCACTAAGAGTGTCAAATTGCTCGGATGCCGTACGTTCTGCTTCAATAAGTTGAGCGAGGAAATCAGCGCCTGCTCCTTTTAAACCCATATATCTAGAAAGCTTAGCATCTCCGGCGAGGTAGCCTAATTGAATCGTTTCAAAGTCATCTTCGGCATGTGCCCAGGCAAGGCCATAAGCTACTTCTGCGTCAGTAGGGGCATAAATATGTGGTACTCCGTAGGAATCTCTAATGATTTGGATATTTGCCGGGTCGATTTGTGCGATCCCCGAATAAAATAGTACGATCGCTGCTAGACTGAATAGGCTTCTTTTCATTCGATTGATTTTAGTACCTTGAAGTTATGAAAAGATTGACAGTTAGCGAGGCACAAACGCGACATAAAAGTTTAGAAAGCCATTGGGGGCTTCGATCTGATCGAATTGTCGCTCGATTTGAATTCGAAAACTTTGAAAGAGCTATTGATTTTATGCACGAAGCGGTTCCTTTTATTGAACGTCTTAATCATCATCCCGATTGGTGTAATCGATACAATGAGGTTATGATCACACTCTGGACTCATGATGTAGGTGGTCTTACCGAATTAGATTTTGCACTGGCCAAAGAACTATCCGCACTTTATAATACATTCAAATAAGCTATGAAAGAAAGAAAAATTGCACTGATAACCGGTGCAAGCAGTGGTATAGGCTGGTCTACGGCCTTAGCCCTTGCAAAAAAGGGTTATGATCTAATCCTTTGCGGCCGAAGAAGTGAGCGACTCCAGCAACTCTCAGATGCAGTTAAGGTTGAGACCCATCGACTTATTTTTGATGTGCGTGATAAACAAGCTGTATTTCAGGCTATTGACGGTCTTCCAGAGCAGTGGAAATCACTAAATGTTCTGGTTAATAATGCGGGAAATGCTCACGGATTAGATACCGTTCAAGAAGCTAGCCTCGATGACTGGGATGCCATGATTGACGCAAATGTCAAGGGACTCATGTACGTTACCAAAGCTGTTCTTCCTTTGCTTCGCGAGAGTAGTTGGGGTCATATCATAAATGTTGGCTCTATTGCAGGAAAAGAGGCTTACCCAAAAGGCAGCGTGTATTGTGCTTCAAAGGCAGCGGTTCAGTATTTCACAGATGGCTTGCGTCTTGATCTCAACCCTGAATTAATAAGAGTTAGTGCGATTCACCCAGGTCTAGTTGAAACCGAGTTTTCCATGGTTCGTTTTAAGGGAGATGCTGACCGATCAAAAACGGTTTATCAAGGAGCAGATGCACTTCGGGCTGAAGATGTTGCTGACGCAATCGTTTACATGGTTGAAGCTCCTAAATCGGTTACTATTGCTGATCTTGTAATTCTTCCGACCCGTCAGGCAAGTGCTTACGTAATCAACAGAGAATCTTAGCGCACTTTTTGCTTAAGGAAGTGCTGAAGGTCCTTGTTTGAACCGTAAAGTACTAGGATATCACCCTGTTCGAGCACGTGTTCTGCAGAGGCAACCCCTTGAACTTGGTTTTCAGTTTTGGGACTACCTAGTAGCGGGTTAACCGTAACCTGTTTAATGATGGTAAGTACAAGTAGATTGTATTTCGATCTGAATCCAACCTCTTTAAGTGTTTTGCTTACATATTCATTGGGCACAGTGGCCTCGATTATACTGAAGTCGTCGCTTAGCTCAAAAGAGTCTACTACGTTTACTAGGCAAAGTTTTTTGGCCCATCTTTCTGCAGTTTCCTCTTCAGGGTGAACGATCTCGTCTACCCCAATAGCTTGTAATACTTTTTCGTGGAGCGGATTGATCGCACGGCTCACTAACCGTTTCACCTGCATGTTTTTGAATAGCGCAGTTGCCATCACATTGGCTCCCTGATCTTCTCCGATAGCGATGATTACAATATCTGTTTCTTTGAGTGGAAGCCCTGCAACTGCGAGCTCATCTGTAGCATCAAGCTGAACCGTATAAGTGATCTTTTCTTTAAAGGCATCAACCTTCGTTTTACTTGTATCTACGGCGAAGACTTCATTCCCCTGAGCGGTTAGTTTCTCAGCAAGTGAAGCTCCAAAATTTCCAAGACCGATGATGATGTATTTCATAACTAGTGGATTGTAATTTCTTCTTTCGGGTAGCGATAGTTTTGGTTAATCACATTGCGGAATATCGCAATGAGTACTGTCAGTGCACTTACGCGGCCAACGAACATTAATATAATGATAATGAATTTACTAATAGGGCTAAGGCTTGATGTGATCCCCATGCTAAGCCCAGTAGTGCTGTAGGCTGAAACACTTTCAAAGGCAATTTCAATCATCGTAAGATCAGGTTCAAAGGCGGATATACCTAATACCCCGATGGCAATAACGATAATAGATAGTGAGATCATTGCAAATGCTCTCTTGACCGTAACTTCAACGATTTCTCGGCGATATAATTCGATTCTTTCACGACCCCTTGCTAAGCTTAGGATGTTTAATATGGCAATAGCTAGTGTACTGGTTTTAATACCTCCTCCTGTTGACTTTGGAGAGGCTCCTACCCACATCAAAAACATAGTGAGTAGTAAAGTCGGAAATCTGAAATGACTGACGTCAACCGTATTGAAGCCTGCTGTACGTGGTGTGGTGGCACCAAATACTGCGGTAACCAGCTTGCCAAAACCTGAGTGTGAAGAGAGTACACCATCTTTTTCAAGCCCGAAAAAAACGAGTGTTCCTCCGATGGTTAAGACAATAGTGGTAATTAGTGCAATTCGACTGTTTAGTGTTAATACCCACGGACGATAATTCGGCTTATCAAAGAAAGAAAACACCCCTTTTGCCTTGTAGCTTAAATAAGAGACGATATTAGAAACGATCGGAAAACCAAGTCCCCCAAGAATAAAGGTCAAAATAATGGCGAGTTGTAGCCCATAATTAAACTGAAAACCACCTTGCATCAGCGAATCACTAAGGGTAGAAAAACCTGCATTACAGAAGGCAGAGACTGCGTGAAAAACAGAGAAAAATACACGTTCAGAAACACTAGTAAAAGCAGCCGGATCAGTGTTGTAAAAGATAAGTAAAGCCGAAAAGGCCTCAATACTTAATGTGATTATTAAGATACTCTTTAATAGACCTAATTCTTTACCAATAGCCCCTGAACTATTAATCTGATTGATGGCGATCTGTTTCTCGTAGCTTATTTCACCTTTAAAGAAATAACTAAAGTAGCTGACGAAAGTTAGTATTCCGAGTCCTCCGATTTGGATCAAAAAAAGAAGGATTGATTGTCCAAAAAAGGTAAAATGTGTAGCCGTGTCTACCACAATTAGCCCCGTAACACAAACCGCACTAGTTGCAGTGAAAAGTGCATCAAGTAGACCAATGCCCTCATGAGTAGCCCCGGGAAGTGACAATAATAATGTGCCACCTAGAATGATCACGACAAAACTAATCAAGAATAGTTGGGCCGGGTTCAAGGCAGTTCTTTTATAGCTTACTCTTAAGTCTAGAAATCCTTTGAAAAAAAGAACGGCAGCAGCGAATTTTTCAAGGCTGAATTGTTCTGAGGCTTGTCTAAATTCGTAATTCTCCGGAGTAAAAAAATGGAGTGCTAAAAGGACTCCCGAGAAGAGGCCAGAAATACCATCAAGAATTGCAATTCGCTGATAGATTCTTTTGCGATCGTTTATATAGGTAAGTACAGAGCTTACCAATCCTACTAGTAATGCGTAGTAATAGAAAAGGTCTAGATCGAAACTTTCTGTTATCGACGAGTGAAATCCGAAATCGTAAATCAGAAGAAGAAAACAGAACAAACTCGTCCAAAACGAAAGTCTGTAGAAATATTTAGGGTTAAATAGCATGCTATTTTCTCGAGTAAAGTCTCAAGATTCAATCAATTTATTGACACCAAAGGTATTATAATTGCCGAACCTGTGGTTATTCTGCGCTCAGCATTTTGTATTTATAGCTCGCTTGAAGCCGAATTAGCTCAAAATTTGAATTACTTAAGAAGCTCCTGCGTCGGCTATGAACGAACATATTTTTATGCCATTGTAGTGAGTCGTTTAGAATGAGACTTATTTTTCCGTTGTGATCTACTGCGTTGGCCAATACATGTTTTGTTTCGTGATCAAAGAAGAAATACCAAATATCATTTGAATTAGAGTAGGTCACCCTTATTTGCTCTAAGGGCTTTTCTGAGAAGCTTGTGCCTCTCAACCCCAAGTATTCAATTTGAGTTCCCTTATCCTTTAATTTAAATGGCTGAAAAAAGACAAAATTCGCTCCTTCGATCATACTCTTATAGTTCTGTTGGTTACTATCTAATTGTTTTGAGGTCTGAATGATCTCGTTTTGGAGTGTTATTCTGAGTGAATCTTCGGTGATTAAAATAGTTGTGCCAAACCTGGGTATTTCAAATTGCTGAACAAGAGTATCATTGATTATTTCTTGAACGTCTAGGGTATAACTTGTTTTTTCATACCTGAAATTTTGAAGATTAGAATAGTTTTTTAAACCTCCATGAGCAAGAATAGATTTTTCGACTAATGATTCTCCTTGAGATTTTTGAGTCGAACATCCGCTAAGACCTGCTAACAGTATGATGAGTAGGAGTCGATAGATCACACGTTATTTAAGGCTTGTTTCAAATCTTCAATGAGGTCATCGGCATGCTCAATTCCTACACTGATTCTAACTAACGAGAGCTCGATCCCCATTTGGGCCTTTTCCTCATCAGGTACATCTGAGTGGGTCATTGAATGTGGATGTTGGGCGAGACTTTCATTACTGCCTAAACTCACCGCAAGTTTGATCAGTTTAAGTGCGTTTAGAAAACGAAAAGCTTCGGCCTCACCACCATGTAGTACAATACTGATCATTGCACCTGGAGATTTACATTGCTTATGATAAATTTCTTTTTGATTAGAAGACATACTATCTAAGCCGGGAAATAAAACCCTTTTCACCTTAGGGTGATCTTCTAAAAACCGAGATAGCTTTTGCGCATTCTCGGTTTGGTAGTTCATGCGGACATGAAGTGTTTCTAGACTTCTAGTTAATAACCAGGCTGTGTAAGGGGCAATCATCCCGCCAAGAAAGGTTCTCAGCCCTTTAACAGGGCCAATTGCTTCTCTACTTCCCATAACTGCTCCTGCAATCACATCACTATGCCCGTTCAAAAACTTAGTGGCGGAGTAACAGACTAGATCTGCACCAAACTCTAAGGGTTTTTGCCATATGGGCCCGAGATAAGTATTGTCTACTGCCATAATCACTGTTCTCTCTAGTCGTGATTCGAGCTTTTTCTTTAATCGAACCACCGCTTCTAAGTCAACAAGGGTGTTGGTAGGGTTGGCAGGTGTTTCGCAATAAATCATCGCTACCTTGTCAATGATTCCTTTTGTTTGAAGCGTTTGTTCGATATGTTCGGTATCGCTCCAATCCAAAATAGAGAGAACGTTTATTCCTATAGATTTGAGATAATGATGAACGAAGTGATGCGTTCCTCCATACACTTCATTGCTGAAAATTAAAGTGTCCCCGGGTTTAAGGTATGCAAGCATAACCGTGGAAATCGCACTCATTCCACTCACGAAGGCAGCTGCTTCTTCGCTTTGCTCGAGTGCAGCAAGACGCTCCTCGAGAATCTGCATGTTGGGGTTATTGAGTCTAGAATAGATGAGTCCCATTTGTTCGCCTGGTTCTAGAGACGATTTGCCATAGGCTATTTCGAAGAATCGTTTCCCCTCTTCAGCAGTTTTAAAACCGAAGGTTGAGGTTTGAAATATAGGAGGTTTAACTGAGCCTTCACTCCATTCAGGAACATAGCCCAGAGACATCATTAACGACTCAGGTTTTTTCATAACTAAGTGTGATTTTAGCTATGAAAAGATAGTGAATTTGTTAAGATTCTTGATGTGTTTAAACGTCTGTTTATTGACGTTTTTTAGAGAGTTTGTTCGAACCTACGTTTGGGGGAGTCGTGATTTCTGCATCGTCACCTGTTTTTGAGGTATTCAAAGCTTTACATGAAAGTAGTAAACTGCTAAAAAATAGGCCGGCGAATAAAACAGCTACAAATCTTTTCATTTTTTCTTTTTCTATAAATTTAAGCACCAACAATGAAATTTTCAAATAAGATGACTCGATTTTACGACAGTGCCTTATCCCTTTTACGTATTGTGTTTTCCTTACTTATGATGACTCACGGGTGGTCGAAGCTAGAACGTATTCTTGATGGGAATTTGAATTTTGGGGATCCTTTAGGGTTAGGTAGTACCCTGTCTCTTTACCTAGTAACTTTTGCAGAATTAGTTGCTCCTGTTTTTATTATCGTTGGGTTTAAAACCCGTATAATGGCATTGATCACCTCATTCGCTATGGCCGTTGCTGCATTTATCGCACATGGAGCCGATCCTTTCGCGAAAAAGGAGATGGCACTACTTTATTTAGTAGGGTTTTTATCTGTTGCCTTGATGGGCGCTGGTAGATACTCGATAGATGAGCAGACTAGATAAGTTTAGTCTTGGCTAGAAGCCCTGGTGATTTTATCGTTTAAGGTTCTACCTAATCCGATATTTTCGAAACGCTCAATGATCAAATAGTCTAGTTGCTGTTTATCTAATTGATGAAATGCGGCATAAAGCTTTTCTGCTATTTCACTGAGGTCTCCTCCTCTTGAAAGCGCTATTGTCTGCGAGGCAAGTTTATGTGGTTTTGTTTTGGCCGGATAGATAACCCCGATTCTATTCAAGCTCCCGAATTCTTCTAAATGATTCTCAATAGAGTCAACAATTTTCAATGGAGTGTTTGGCGCATAATGCCTTTTGATCATTCCCGGAGCGATAATCGATTCTTCAGCATTTGATCTCTGGTGCAATAAATAGGTTTCGGGTAAGACTTCTTGCAAAGACTCTAATGAAATGGTTCCTTGTCTATAAACCACTGGACTGCCATGATCCTCGAATCCAACGATGGTAGACTCTAACCCTAATTTACATTCACCACCATTAATAATTGGTACATTAGGGCCCAAACTGTCAAAAACATGAGAAGGCTTAGTAGGGCTGATGTGTTTGAACCGATTCGCACTTGGAGCAACCAAAGGAAAGTCTAGTTTCTCCAATAAATCTTGAGCAATCGGATGACTAGGTATTCGAATCGCGACAGTTGATTTACCTGCCGTAATTTGATCTGAGATGTTATTTTTCTTGGGTAGCAATAGGGTCAGTGGACCAGGCCAAAATTTATCGGCTAATATTTTTGCGTTTTCAGGAAAAGTCGAAACCAGATCTGCTAATCTTTCAGAGTTGGCGATATGCACAATTAAAGGATTATAGCTCGGTCTGCCTTTAGTTTCAAAAACACGTGAAACTGCCGTTTCAGAAAAAGCATTAGCCGCCAAGCCGTAAACCGTTTCGGTAGGTATGGCAACTACCTCATTTTTTTCTAGAATATCTATCGCTGTTTCTATTGAAACTAATTTCATGTGCGCAAAGATAGGTGCTACAATGCTTCTATAAGAATAGCAGATGCACCTCCGCCTCCGTTGCAAATCGCTGCGATACCGTATCGCTTATTGCGCTCCTTTAAGGCATGCACAAGGGTTACAACTATACGTGTACCTGAACAACCGATTGGATGTCCTAATGATACTGCACCACCATTAACATTAATCTTATCTAACCCAACGTTTAATGCTTGAGCAAATGCTAGAGGAACCATTGCGAAAGCCTCGTTGATCTCGAAAAGATCAATTTCTTCGAGAGTAATGCCTGCAGTTTTCAATAGAGCTTTAGTAGACTCAATAGGCGCTAGTGTAAATTGTTCAGGAGCAAGGGCGGTTTCGCTGTACCCGATAATCTTTGCGATAGGCTTAGACGAAATCTTTTCAAGCCCTTCGCTATTTGCTAATAGAACGGCTGCGGCGCCATCATTAATAGTTGATGCGTTTGCTGCAGTAATCGTACCGGCAACATCAAAAGCCGGTTTTAGTTGTGATATTTTATCAAAATTTACTCTAAAGCACTCCTCGTCTTTGTCTATAATAATCACCCCTTTTCTGCCGTTAATCGATAAAGGACAGACTTCATTGCTAAATGAATTCTCTTCCCAGGCTTTTTGCGCACGCTCGTACGAGGCTATACTATACTGATCTTGAGCTTCTCTGGATATTCCCTTTTCTCGACATATCTTTTCGGCCAAAACTCCCATAGCAGTCCCTTCTGTAGCGTCAGTAAGCCCGTCATAGGCAAGCCCATCTATTAGTTTTTGATCTCCAAATTTAACACCCCAACGAGCTGCCCGATCGTAGTAGGGAATGTTTGACATACTCTCAGCCCCACCAGCTACAACCAATTTTCTTTGGTTCAATTGTAGTGTTTGTGCTGCTAGAATAATTGATTTTAAACCAGAAGCACAAACCTTATTAATGGTGGTGGCAGGTGACTTCTCCGAAATACCTGCCTTTAGAGCCGCTTGTCGTGCAGGGGCTTGACCAACCCCTGCAGCACAAACATTTCCCAAGAAAGTTTCTTCTACTTCTCGTCCTGAAACACCAGCCGATTGGAGAGTTGCTTTGATGGCTTCTGAGGCCAGATCAGTTGCTGTAAGTGAAGCTAGTTCTGATCCAAAACTTGCTATAGGAGTGCGCTTTGCGGCTAATAAATAGATGTCAGTGTTTACTTTCATAGAGTGTATTATTCAGATCAATAAAAAATTGAATCGCAGAAGGATTTCGAAGAGAGTCTAACGAAACGACTTCTGCCAGTGATTGGCCTTCGAGAATCTTACGAACAGGAATTTCTAGCTTCTTACCGCTCAGAGTGTAAGGTAGGTCATCGACTTGCCAAATTTGATCGGCCTGATGTCTTGGCGATAAATTGGTTTTGAGATGCCTATTAATTTCCTGAGTAGATAAGCCCTTACTCGTCTTAACGAAAAGCAATAGTTCATCTTGGCCTTTGTGGTTTAAGTGAATGACTAAGCTGTCTTCTACACCTTCTAATTGCTTTAAACTTTGATCAATTTCTGCAGTGCCGATACGAACTCCGTGTCTGTTGAGTGTAGCATCAGAGCGGCCATAAATGATGAAACTACCTCGAGCGGTTTCTTCTGCCCAGTCTCCATGTCGCCAAATGTTCTCGTAGTCTTCATAATAGCTGCCGAGATATTTAGAATGCTTAGAGTCATTCCAAAAATAAATGGGCATAGAAATTAGTGGAGCGGTTAACACGAGTTCACCTGGAGTATTGATTATCTTCTCACCTCTTTCATCAAAGATTTCGACAGCGGCTCCTAAGAGTTTGCATTGCAATTCTCCCGGCTCTGATTCTGATCCGGGTAGGCCTCCTAGAAAAGCAGAACACACGTCTGTTCCTCCACTAAGCGAGATGATATGGGTGTTTGGAAATCGTTGTTTTAAAGCAGCTGCAACCTCTTTGTGTAAAACAGATCCTGTAGCACCGATACTCTTTAGCTGTGACTGATGAGCTGCGTTACTTAGCTTCGAAATTTTTGATAATAAGTGACTGTAATAAACTGATCCGTGACCAAAATGATTGACCTCAAATTCACGAGCAAATTGCCATAATCGATCAGGATTGGGGTAGAACGAGTCTCCGTGATATAGACATAAGGTTGCTCCTAGAAGCAGTGAGCCTAGACTGTAATTGTACATCATCCATCCGGTTGTGCTATACCAGAAATATCGGTCGCCTCTATGGACGTCTTGATGCAGGCCTAGAGCTTTGCAATGCTCAAGAATCATCCCACCGGTGCGATGAGTTATAGCTTTAGGTTTGCCTGTGGTACCTGAAGAAAATAAGATCCAGATCGGATGGTCAAAACCTACTTTTTCAAATGTTAGTTGATCTAATTCGTATGACTCTTCTGTAAAATCGAGGTCGAGTACAATCAAATGTTCAATACTAGGAATCTTCTCTTCTAATTTTTGAAGAACCTCTGAACGATCAAAATACTTGCCTCGAAAAGTATAGCCAGTGTGTGCAACCAATAGTTTTGGTTCGATTAGCTCAAATCGATCTTGAACAGCCTTGTCTCCAAATTCTGGTGGACAGCTTGCCCAAATCGCTCCTAAAGCATTGGTGGCTAAAAAGGCGGCAACGGTATCGGGCCGATTAAGGACATAACCAGCAACTCGATCTCCTTTCTTAAGCCCATAATGCTCAAAGATATTTTTATAGTGGAGAACCTTTGCAAGAAGGGAAGGCCAACTCACCGAAATATCGTTACCTTCTTCATCAGAATAATGAATCGCAACCCCATCTGATCTAAAGTACTTAAAGACCTCGTAGGTATAACTCAAAGTTACTCCAGTGAACCATCGGGTGTCGATGAGGTGATCTCCTGTTTCTAGAATTCTCTGAGGTTTGTCAAAAAATTTTATTTCGAAAAATTCTGCAAGAAATTGCCAGAATTCTGACAGATTATTCACGCTGTATTGATGCAACTCTGAATAGGATTTAAAGTTTCTCTGGAGTTGCTGCTCTAATTTATTTTGAAACGATTTTAAGCGTGTTTTCATAGCTCGTTTTCTATCACTTAAGTTACCCAAATTTTGTTGAGTTACCTAGGTTGCTAATCATCTATGATGATTTAAATACTATTATGTAATTTTCTTGTCACAACCGTTATTGAAAACAGAATGAGTATAAACCAACCTGATTTTAAAGAAGTTATAGGGCAAATTTCTCGGTTAATTGCTGTCACAACCACTGTATTGTTGCTCATAGTTGCTGTGGTTTTTATCGGGGTCTTAGCCTCTGGCCCTACAGAAAATTGGCAAGACCTTTTTATGGAGTCTTCTGAAATTGTTTTGAGTCGAAAGATGAGCTTAGAAAATGCCGTTGAATATCAATCTAATGATATACAGTACGGATATGAATTAATCACCAACACCGATCAGCTTATTGGTATGGCCGTTGATGATGAATCAATGAGATATACAGGGAATGTTCTAAGGTGTTCGAGTTGTCATCTTCTAGGTGGTACCCAATCTTATGGGATCGCTCTAGTAAGTGTCCCCGATCGATTTCCTCAATTTAGAGGCCGAGAGAATAAAGAAGGTACCTTATCTGAACGTATTAACGGGTGTATGACCCGAAGTATGAATGGTATACCACTACCTGAAGACGGTAAAGAAATGAAAGCTATGCTCGCATACATTTCTTGGCTAGATGATTATTTCGGAGAAGAAGCTTCTTCGGTTTCTCCAGGTTTAAAGCCTATTGAATTGCCTAATAGAGCCGTCGATTTAGCTAAGGGTGAGACCATCTTTAATCAGCAATGTAAGGTTTGTCATCAATCGAATGGCCAAGGTCTTGCTAGTTCAGACACTTCTGGGGCTTCGTACACGTATCCTCCGCTTTGGGGTAACTTCTCTTACAATAATGGTGCTGGAATGCATCGAGTAATTACTGCTGCACAATTTATCAAGTATAACATGCCTTTTGGTATTACACATGAGTCTGCGGTACTTAGTGATGAAGATGCCTACGATGTTGCGGGATATATGAATAGTCACAATCGTCCCTTAAGAGACCATTTAGAGTTGGACTTTCCTGATCGCAAAAGAAAACCCATGTCTACACCTTATGGGCCTTATGAAGACGATTTTTCATCAGAGCAGCATAAGTATGGGCCTTATCAGCCCATCGCTGAATATTATAAAGAGGTCTATCAAATGACAAAGAAAAAATAGACACAAAAAAACCCGCCATCGGCGGGTTTTTGTTTATCGTACTGATTTGATTATCTGATTACGATACCAAATGCATGTTGAAAATGAGAAACTCCGTAAGAAGTAGGAGTGTGTTTGAAAGTACTGTCATAAGTAAGGCCTAAGTGGTCTGTAATCCAAACATTAAGACCAGCTCCTAGGTTAATTGTTCCTGAAGAGAAATCTCCCATCCAATACTTACCAGCACCAGCTAAAACATAAGGATCAAATTTAGTATCGCTTAAGAAGTTGTAACGAATTGACGCATCAGCTCCAACATAACTTTCTTTAACAGACTGTGTTCCTAACTTAGAAATTGAACTAGCACTACCTCTAAGAGCAACAGAGAATCCATTTTCTAAGTAGTAAGTCCCCTGAATGTAGGTTACAGATGGAGCAACATTCCAGTTATCTGCGGCTTTAAAGAAGTCTTGAAATAAGGCACCAGCGTAGTCATTCGTTGCGTTAGTTGGGAACGCATCAACTCCAGTAAAACCAGTGCTAAAAGTAAGGTGGTTGTCAGCATCTTGAGCTTGTACGCTAAATGATAACGCAAGAATCGCTACAAGAGTCATTAATGATTTGATTGTTTTCATGTGATTTAAGTATAGTTATGGTATAAAATTACACTAAATAATTCGAATTTGTAAATAGCAACGAATTAGCTTTCGTTACAAATGTTGGAGACAATTTTATGATCGCATAGAATATATCCATCTTCAACGAGATATTTTGAGGCGTTCATGGGAATTTCGACTTCTCCTTTGTCGATCACTTTGGTTGCCGACAGGTGAATTTCTTCGAATCCCGCGGCTCTAAATGCTTGGTGATTAGATGAACTTATCCCTCCTCCTGGTAAAATTGTAGTGTTATAATTTGTATTCCAAGTGGTTAGTGTTTCAAGGGCATCGATGGCTTTGGTACATCCGCCCGATGTTAAAATCCTTTGTACTCCTAGGTTATCTAATTGGGTAAGAGCCTTCTCTTTATTTGGGATCCAATCGAAGGCTCTGTGAAAGGTAAAGGGCAAACCCTCGCAGGCCTTAATCAAATGTGTTGTATTTTCGATATCTAGGGTGTGGTCTTCATGCAGTATTCCTGATACTATTCCTTGAACCCCAAGAGATTTGGCCATTACAATATCTGCGATCATAAGATCTATCTCATTTTTCGAATAGGTGAAGTCACCCCCTCGTGGACGAATTAAAACATGAATATTAATCGAGAGTTCTTTTGCGGCTTTTTCGATTAAACCCCATGAAGGAGTAAGGCCTCCTAGGGCCAAAGCTGAGCAAAGTTCAATACGGTTTGCACCTGATTTTTCAGCAATTAGGGCCGACTGCACAGAATCGACGCAGATTTCAACGATCATTAGTTAGCTATTATTAGCTTCAATGTAGTAACTTTTAGATTTAAATCAATAAATATGAAACGCAGAACCTTCTTTTCTCTATCTGCCATGGGCTCAGCAAGTCTTTTGTTTGCTAAATCAAAAATGAATACTATAAAACAGTATCAAGGCAGTGGCATTAAGGTAATTGCTACTTGGAATGTACCTAATGCGGTAGACGCAGCGCTTGAACAGTTAAACCAATCGGCCAGCGCCGTAGACGCTATTGAGGCGGGATGTAGGGTTGAAGAATCGGATATTTCAAATAGCTCTGTCGGTAAAGGAGGGCTCCCAGACCGAGAAGGAAGAGTTACCCTTGATGCTTGTATCATGGATGCTCAAGGTAATGCAGGCTCTGTTGTGTTTCTAGAAGAAATTGAACATCCGATTTCGGTAGCTCGAAAGGTAATGGAGAACTCACCTCATGTCATTCTAGCCGGTGAAGGGGCCCAAAAATTCGCCCTTGAGCAGGGTTTTGAAAAGACCAATTTACTTACAGAATCTTCAAAAATTGCCTGGGAAAAGTGGTTAGAAACCGCCCAGTATAAGCCGATTATTAATATTGAAAATCACGACACCATTGGTATGTTGGCCATTGATAATGCGGGGAATATTTCAGGCGGATGTACCACCAGCGGTTTAGCTTACAAGATGCGCGGCCGTGTTGGTGATTCACCAATTATTGGTTCTGGGTTATTTATTGATAATGAAGTAGGTGGAGCTACAGCTACGGGAATGGGAGAGGAAATATTAAAAAGCGTCGGAAGCTTTTTAATCGTCGAACTCATGCGCCAGGGTATGCATCCGCAACAGGCTTGTGAAGAAGCCGTTCGTCGAATCGCTAAAAAAGGTGGCGATCGTGTGAAGGATTTTCAAGCCGGATTTGTAGCCCTTAGAAAAGATGGTGAAACCGGAGGATTCGCCATTCACCCTGGATTTAATTACACCATCGGCGACTCAAAAGGAAAGACCCTTTTAACCCCAAACACCCTATTTTAGACGTTTTAATTGACGTTCTATTTTGGCGATAATCTTTTCGATTTCTGAATCAGGCTCAATAATAGTGTAGTTTTCCCAGAAAAGCGGATCGTAGAAACCTTCAAGAGATTCAATGAGTACTTTGTTAGGTCTAAGCCGTGCCTTCTCCTCAACTAGGTCTTTACTGCGACCTTCTAACCAATCGGTAATAGCCATTTCAGCTTCTATCTGATAGGTTCTTCTAAAGAAACGAGATTTCCAATTAACCTTAAACTCTAAGTCAATTTTACCATATTGTAGTAGCCACCTATTGCCTTTTGGTGCATAATCGATTTGATAATGCATCTTTGTTGGCCAAATATCCATTCCTTCAGGTTTCTTCTTAACGAAGATTCTAGAAGCTTTTTCCCTATTCGAAACGTTTAGATCTAGATCTGCTCTAACTAAATCAAATGAGGCTTTATTTAAATATAATACTCCAGAGAAGTTAGGATTTTTAGAGCTACTCCTTGGTTCGAATGCTACTTGAAGCACCTCTTGTTCATTGTAATCGAGGGAGCCCAAATAGGTGTATTTGTAAAACTCTAGGTTGTTCTCGTCAAATACAATTTCTGGGTATTTGGCTAAATCGGTATATAGAATATTGAATGGGCCGCCCTGTAATTTTACGGCGACGGAATCTACAGATCTATAATTATTTGCTTTTCGAAGCTGATTCAAAAACACTAGATCATTAAGATCGCTAGTATTAGGACGCTTTAGAATACTTATGACTGCTTCGGCCAATGATAAGTTATTTCCTCGTTTTTGAATACGTTCTCGAAAGAAGCCTAGAGCCTGAAAAGAGTTTTTGTCTTCGTATTCTTTGCGTCTACTGAGCATTCTTTCAATGAGTTGTTGAGGTTCGCGATAGCCTTCAACATTAATCTCTTTTAATCGTATTTCTCTAGGTTCTAAATAATAGACGAGGTCTTCTGTGGCAACATTTAAGCTGTAGCTGTAGCTAGTCTGATTAAAACCAATTCCCCCGATTCGAAGTTGAAAAGTTTCTCCTTGTGTACTTAGAGGAATAGTAAAGCCTCCTTCTGAATTGGTTATTATTCTTACTACAGAATATCCTTCGAGCTCAACTAGTGCTCCTTCGATAGGTTCTTTAGTATAAGCGTGGAGTACTTGGCCGCTAATTCGTTTTTGAGCAAACGACAATGTTGTAAGGAGAACCGTACACCAGAGGAAAATCTGTTTCATATTCTTTTTTCTTTTAAAAATAAAAAAAGGCACTCTAATCAAAGAGTGCCTCTTGTTTAGGATGCTAAAACTTTACTTAAACTAGTATCCTGGGTTTTGAGTTAGTGCTCCTCCACTTAGGTCGATTGCCTGAATCGGAATAGGTAGAAGCGTATGTTTGTCTTGAACCGTGTTTTTCTTCTCAGCAATGTTCGTAATTGTACGAGCTTCGTTATCGAAGTACTCATTCATTGTAGCAACTTGCGTACCCCAACGACGTAAATCGAACAAACGCTGACCTTCCATACCTAATTCTAGTCTACGCTCGAAACGTACAGCTTTTCTAGCATAGTCTGCAGTAGCAAATGAGGCATAGGGCTCAATAGAATAGTTGGCTGCTGGGTTGCCATCCGCGTCTAGAACGACGTCTGAGTTCTTAGCTCTTAAACGAATTTGATTCACATAGTCTAGTGCCTTGTCTAATTGACCCGTTTCTACGGCTGCTTCTGCTGCCATTAAGATAACATCGGCATAGCGAATGATGTGATAGTTAAGCCCAGAAAGCTGCTCTCCCCATCCACCAGTAGCTCCAACAATTGATTGCTCTTCTTTGTGATAGACATTTTTCTTTGGCAGGTAAGGTCCAGAGATATCACTGAAATTCGCTCGAATCCAATCTTTACCAATATGTACGCCATAGTTATTATAATCGATACCTCTACGACCAACTGTGTAGTCAATACGAGGATCAAGAGCTCCAGCGTGTGGAGTAAATGACTCGTCTGAAGTTACGCCATAGTCATTTGTGATATCTTGAGCGTTATAAGTATCTAGTAAAGGCAAACCATTAGCGTCAACCTGGAAAGCATTAGCTAAATCCTGAGTAGGTTGATAGAATCCACAGCAAGAACCAAATGGTCCTGGATTAGGGAAGTTTAAAGACCCTGCACTATTAGCATTGTAGGATTGACCACTATCGGTGGTAAATTGAATAGCAAAAATTGATTCTGTTCCATTTTCACCTTTCGCTTTGAAGTTATCTACGTAATTAGGCAGCAGGGCATAAGCTCCACTGTTAATTACAGCTTCAAATTCTGAAAGCGCAGCTGCATATTTTGATTGATAAATAAGCGCTTTACCTAAGTATGCAGTTGCCGTCCATTTAGTTGGTCTTCCTGGTTCAGCTTGACTAGCGGGAAGGTTAGTCTTAGCATAGGTGAAATCGGCCTCAATCTTGTCCCAAATAGGTCCTGGATTTGGCTGGTTGAACTCGGTCATTGCATAGTTCTCTTCAGAGATGTAGGGTACATTACCCCACATTCTTTGAAGCTGGAAGTTAAAGTGTCCGCGAAGGAAACGCGCTTCGGCAAGTTGTGCTGAGAAGTCACCACCCTCTATAGAATTGATAAGGGCGATTACAGCATTTGCACGATTGGCTCCAGCGAATAAGACTCCCCAGCGGGCAGACCAATATCCGTTTCCTGGATCCCAATTATACAATTCAATCTCTTTAAGATCCCCTTGATCATCATCAGTACTCCCTTTATGAGCGTCATCAGATAATACATCGGCAACCCAGTCATCTGCAGCACGACCCCATCCGTTTCCGTAACCTCCGTTACGTACAGCATTTAGCGCCGAGTATGCACCGGTAAGCATAAGATCTACCCCGGTTGCGTTCTTTAGAGCTTCATCACTTAATGCACCGACTGCAGGAGACTCGGTAAAGTCTTTGCTACATGCGATGACAAGTAGAAGCGCAAATAAAAAGCTAATTCTTGTTTTCATTTTAATCTTTTTTAGAATTTAATATTTGTACCTAAAGTGAAAGTCTTAGCAAATGGATAAACTCTACTATCGATACCTAAACTAAGGTTGTCATAGGCAACAATTTCAGGATCGAATCCATTATAACTTGTGAAGGTAAATAGATTTGTTCCCTGAAGGTAAAATCTCACACTATCTGCACCAAGTGTTTGAATAGCGCTGTCAGGAAGTGTATATCCAATCTGAAGGTTTTTCAGTCTTAGGAATGATGCATCTTCAACGAAATAACTGTTAGCCGATGACTCATTAAGTGGGTACGAGCTAGATACAGCGGGTATCATAGTATTTGTATTACTTGGTGTCCAAGCATCTAATACTCTCGCACTTCTGTTACCTAAGAAGAAGTAACCAAAGTCAGTAAACACTTTGTTATAGTTGTAGGCATCGTTTCCTTGAGATCCATTGAAGAACGCCGCAACGTCAAAGCCTTTATACCCTAGGTTTAGGTTGATACCATAAGTAAAGTCTGGGTGAGGTGAACCAATTTTCTGACGGTCATCAGCTGTAATTTGTCCATCTCCGTTTAGATCTTCAAAGGTCATACGACCATTGCTATCAAGTCCCGTTTGTTTTAAACCGAAGAAGTATGACATTTCATCCCCGACTGCTGTTCGAGTAACTGCACCATTACGAAGATCTCCTCTACCTGCGACTGGTGCATCCCCAATCAGACGTACCACGTTGTTTTGGTAGTGTGATAAGTTAACACTTAGGTTATAAGTAAGGCCAGCAGCTGTTTCGTCTGAATAACCTAATGAGAAGTCAAAACCTGTATTTTCAATATCTCCAAGGTTAACTAGTGGTGCACCAGCATCGATAGCCGTTGTGCTGATAAGACTGTTATCTCTGGTGATAAGGTCTTTGGTCTTAATGCTAAAGTATTCAGCAGAAACCGATAGTTTGTAATCTAATAGACCTAGATCAACTCCGAAGTTGGTAGTCTCTGAAGTTTCCCAACGAAGATTAGGATTACCTACTTGTTGTAAAACTGCTCCTTGTGATATAGCGCTATCATTGAACGAGTAGTTTGCTGCAAATTCGCTTAAACCAGATATATTAATGGTTGGGTTGTTGGCAGGCAAGGTTTGGTTACCTAATTGACCCCAAGAAGCCTTAATCTTCATTCTGTTGATAAGGCCGTCAGTGTTGAAGAAATCTTCGTTACTTAAATCCCAACCTACACTAGCAGAGGGGAAAATATCACTTTTGTTATCTCCCATAAAACGTGATGATTCATCACGACGAACAGTAACTGTTGCGTAATACTTGCTGTCAAAAGAGTAATTTGCTGTTCCGAAAAGGGAATAGAGCGAACTGAAACCATCGTAAGCATAGGTTACGTTTGGAGCGCCTGAACCATTATTAAGCAAATAGAAATCAGGAGTTTCAAATAAGTATCCTGTTCTAGAAACTCCATGTCCTTTGCCTGATTCTTTTACCCACTCGATACCTGCAATGGCATTTAATGAATGAGATCCAAAGTTCTTGTTAAAGTTAAGTGTAGTTGTCCAGTTCCAATTATAAGCAGTTTGGTTTTGCTCATTTAAAGTTTGAGTTGAAATTGGTTCACCATGCTCAGGATCTAAAGATGTGAATTGACGAGCATCGAAAGTGTTGAATCCTCCAGCAAAAGTTGTTTTTGCAGTTAACCCGTCAGCTAGCTCCATTTGAGCATAGATGTCTCCAATAAGATTGAAACGCTTGAAGTAGTCGTTTCTTGTTCGATAAAGCTGTGCAGCTGGGTTACGAGTGTTACTAAGACCTGGTCCTGCAACTCCAGTGTAGTTTCCGTCATTATCAACCACAGGTAAAAGTGGTGTGATACGCATCGCGCCTTCAATAGCCTCGTCAACACCAGGAGCAGTATTAGTGTAAGAAACGTTGATATGCTGCCCAACAGTAAACTTCCCTGATTTCGCCTCGCTATTAAACTTGATACTTCCTCTTTTGAAGCCGGTATAATCCATTACTCCTTCGCGATCAAGATAATTCAATCCGAAGTAATACTTAGAAGTTGCATTACCATTGGCAATTGAGAATGCTGCATTAGTTACCTGAGCATCGCGAGTAACTGCATCAATCCAATCTGTTCCGCCTGGGTTGACATTCGCTGTGAACACTCCCGGCTCTGAGAATACAATGGGATCATATGATACCACTCGACGATATCCTACAATACTTGATGGTACTACCGGAGAAGCTCCTGAACCGTATTGTGGGTGTGAAGGTGTAATACCGTCATTGATATAACTCTGCCAAATCATATCGGCGTGCTGCTGAGCATTTAACATCTCAGGAGAATTTGATAATTGCTGATATCCTGTATAAAGATCCACAGAGATAGCAGGCTTCGACATGTTGTATCCTCCCCCTTTAGTAGTAATGATAACAACCCCGTTAGAAGCTCGCGCACCATAAATAGCAGCTGCACCATCTTTAAGAACATTCATCTGATCGATGTCGTTCGGGTTAATGTTGTTAAGTACTAAAGGATCGTCGGTTTGTACCCCATCAATAATGTAAAGAGGGTTGGTACTGTTGCTTGTACCGAAACCGCGAATAGTAATTTTAGGAGCTTGTCCTGGGTTAGCGTTGGTCACAACGTTTACCCCGGTAACACGTCCTTGTAGTGTTTCAGCTGCATTGACAACCGGAGTTTTGACAGCCTCAGACATGTCAACTGTGGCGACCGATCCGGTAACCCCTCCTCTAGTTTGCGTACCGTAACCTACTACGATTACCTCATCTAGGACGTTTGAAGAGTCGAGCATCACATTGATCTCGCTCTGATTGCCCACTAATACTTCTTTAGTAGTGTATCCGATAAAAGAAATTACCAGAACATCTTCGTTTGAAGCCTCGATACTAAAGTTACCGTCAAAGTCGGTGGATGTACCAATTGCGGTCCCCTTAATTAATACGGTAGCTCCTGGTAAAGGACCGTCAGCACTACTGACAGTTCCCGTAACCGTCTGGGCCAATAGCGCGCTAGTTGAACCCAAGAATAGAGCTATCAAAAGTAATTTGATTTTGTTCATCATGGTTAAGAGTTAGTTAATTTGACTTTAAGTTTAAAAAAAAATTCTTTCCGAATTTAATTTTTGACAAAAAAAATATATCAATTTTACACATTTAACATTTTTCGGATATTTTTTTATTGGTGCTATATTCGAACTAGCATCCGCAATACAACCAAACTATGAGACTATTAATAACGGTTTTCTCAATAATCTTTTTGTCTTCCTGTACTTCAAATTCTCTCTTTCAACGAGTGCCTGCCGAAAAGAGTGGTATAGATTTCAAAAATACCATTACCGAAGACGGTTCTTTCAATATTCTAACCGAGGAATACATTTTCAATGGTGGAGGGGTAGTGAGTGCCGATTTTAATAACGACGGTTTCAGAGATCTTTTTTTTACAGGTAATCAGGTTCCAAATGCACTTTACCTAAATAGAGGAGCTTTAAATTTTGAAGACATATCAGCGTTCTCTGGCCTTAAAATGGAAAAGCAGTGGTCAACGGGTGCAACCTATGCAGACGTTAATGGTGATGGTTGGTTAGATCTTTATGTCTGCACTGCCATGAACACCGAAAATCGCAGAAATATTCTTTGGATTAATAACGGATTAGATGCCGAGGGTAAATTGTCATTTTCAGATCAGACTGAGCAATATGGTCTCGAACATTCTGGCAATAGTATGGGGGCGGTGTTTTTTGACTATAATAAAGACGGTTTTCTTGACCTCTATGTGATCAACAACGAACAGTCAGAGTCAATCCCAATGAACTACCGCAATAAGGTGGTAGATGGAACTGCGCCAAGTAATGATGCGCTATTTAAAAATAATGGTGATGGTAGTTTTTCAGAAGTTACCAAGGAGGCTGGTATTTTAGTTGAAGGCTTTGGTTTAGGTCTTGTAATCAATGACGTTAATCAGGATAACTGGCCTGATATCGTCATTGCGAACGATTACATATCAAATGATCTAGTATATATCAACCAACAAGACGGTACGTTTCGAACAGCAGCTCGTGAAGTGTTCAAACATCAGAGCATGTTTTCTATGGGAGTTGATGCCTCAGATATCAACAATGATGGTTATGACGATATTATTTTCTTAGATATGCTGGGTGAGAGTAACTACAGAAAGAAAACCACGATCACCCTTAGTAATTATCAGAAAACATTGTTAGATCAGCGTTGGGATTATGAGTCGCAGCACTCGAGAAATATGCTTCATCTAGGTACCCCTCAGGGATTACAATCCTCAGAGGTAGGAATGTTTTTTGATGTATACCAAACAGATTGGAGCTGGTCTCCGCTCTTTTTTGATGCAGATAACGACGGATATAAAGATCTATTTATAACCAACGGTTTTCCCAGAGATATTACCGACAAAGACTTTACTAATTTTCGTCAAGGGGTTGAAAATTTTGTAAGCTCAGAAGTTCTGTTGACCAAGGTGCCTGTTATCAAGCAAAAGAATTATGCTTACCACAATAAAGGCGGAAAACGATTCGAAAATAAGAGTGATGAATGGGGGTTGGGAATTTCTTCTTTTTCAAACGGTTCTGTATTCTCTGATTTAGATAATGATGGAGATCTAGATTATGTAGTGAACAATATTCATGAAGCGGCTTTTGTATTTGAAAATAAGAGTGATAAGAAAAACCAATCGATAACGATTGATTTCGAAGGTCCATGGAGCAATCCTACGGGTATTGGGGCTAAAGTTGTACTGCGCTTTGCAGATGGTTCTTTTCAACAACAAACAAATTATCATACGCGCGGATACATGTCTAGCGTAGACGATCGTATATTTTTTGGGTTAGGAAATGCACAAAGGGATTATTCTTTAGAGGTGTTATGGCCTGATGGTAAATACCAGTATATTGAAGATATTACCCCAAATAGTACAGTAATTGTTGATTATTTGGATGCAGTGGTGCCGAAGGAGGTTTTGTCTTTTCCATTAGGTTCTAAGGCTAATGATCATTCATTTACTAAAGTAGCTTCAGATTACAAACATCATCAACCTGAATTAGGTGATTTTCAAGTGCAACGCCTTTTAGGAACTAAAATATCTGAAGAAGGACCAAGGCTAGAGCGTGCCGACCTAAATCATGATGGTTTAGAAGATTGGATGGTTTTTGGTTCTACAGTAGACGAGGTTCAGTGGAATATTCAGAATTCAGTAGGCTCATTCGAGAATCATAGTCTTACTGAGTTAGTGAACGAGCAGTGGCTTATCGAAACGGGCACAATCGTAGATATAAACGCGGATGGTCTTAGCGATATAATCGTTATTGCTACCCATAATGAGTACGAGAATAATAGCTATTACTCAACGGCTCATTTCTTTCTCAATAAGGGGTCTTATTTTGAAGCTGCTAACGATTATCAATTCGATACCCAAGTTCGAGATGTAACTCCCATTGATATTGATAATGACGGGATTATAGAACTCTTCTTTACGGGTAAGACCAAAATATTTGAATACCCTCACCCAGACCCATCTCTTTTATTAAGGCAAAACGACACTGGATGGGAACGAATGGATGATGGGTTATTTGATTATGGAAACCGCAACTTAGGAATTGCATTTGCTGAGGCTTATGATTTTGATGGTGATGGATTTGAAGATATCCTTCTCGGAGGACCTTTTAGACCTATCGAATGGATGCATAATAACGAAGGTCAATCGTTTAGTTTGAAATCTATTCAAGGTTTTGAAAATAAAATGGGATGGTGGCGATCCCTAAAACTTATTGATTATGACAAAGATGGTGATCTTGATCTATTTATTGGAAATATTGGACAGAACCATAATTACCACATCAAATCAAATAGACCGCTTAATCTATTAGTTAAAGATTTTGATTTTAATGGATATGAAGAGCCTGTACTTTTTGCTCCGAACAAAAATTTAGAGGGTGAATGGGATTCTTATCCCGTAAGTTTCTGGGGTAATCTCTATGGTCAAAGTCCCTATTTTAGAAATCGATTCGAATCTTATCATGATTTTGCAACGGCGACACTCGAAAATATCGCTGCAGAATTAGAGGGCTATGAACTTTACGAAATCAATTTTGATCGCTCGGTAGTACTTGAAAACCTTGGTAACGGAAAGGTTCTAGAGCAAGATTTACCTGATGAGGCGCAATGGGCACCACTTTATGGTTTTGAAGAGGTCGTAGGCAATGATTCTCCTTCTATCCTAGCAGTTGGCAATGATTTTGGCAATGAACCTTTCTTTGGTCCTATTGACGCTCTCAATGGTCTGCAATTAGATTATGTCGATGGTCAATGGATAGTCAACAGACAATCGAATTTTCGCGTTAAGGGAAATGCTAGAGATTTAATTCGCATTACAAAAGCAAACGGGCAAAACCGATATATCGCCTCTCAAAACAATGATAGTTTGGTGATTTACGACAAATAACTCTTACTAATCGAGCGTTTTATAGGTATTGATTCCTTTTTTCTCTAACCACTGCAGATGTCTTTCAAGTACGACTTTATAGGTTTCCCAAGTTCTTTTTTCAGCAGTGCTCCAGGCAATTTCTGCTAGTCCAGGAAGTCGAGGAAAGGTCATGTATTCGATATCTTCCAATGACTCTAAAGTCTCAGACCAAAGGGGCGCTTCGATCCCTACAATCAGCTGAGAATCTAAGTTTTCAACCAGTTTTTCTGGATCCCAATCGAAAGACTTTTTTACTGGTAAATATCCCGCCCAATGAAGACCGAGTGGAGTAAGTGAATCATATTGCATATCTAAATAAGCATGGGCGGCTGGTGAGATAATTACCGAAGCCTTTTTACTTCCTGCAAGGCTTGTATTTTCGCTACTTGCCCAATATTGAGAAATGCCTCGATCATCGAGATTGGCATTAGCGATTTCATCCCATCCGATGGGAGTCTTACCTAGTGAAATTACCTTTTCAAGCGCATAATCAACGAGTTTGATGTAATCTTCATCAGAGGTCACATGTGATTCATCTCCTCCAATGTGAATATAGGGGCCTTCAGTGAGTTGGGCGAGCTCAGTAAATACATCCGATAAAAAGGTATAGGTAATCTCTTTCTCCGCGCAAAGCGTTGAAAATCCTACTTCGATACCGGTGTATAATTCTGTTGTTTTGTCATTACAGTTCAGTTCGGCATAACTTGCAAGGGCTGAGTTCGTATGACCTGGTATGTCTATTTCTGGAACCACGGTAATAAAATGGCTTTGAGCGTAACGTTGAATCTCCTTATAATCTTCTTGAGTTAAGAAACCTCCTTCGCCACCATCTACTTCGGTAGAGCCTCCTATGGCAGTTAATTCAGGCCAACTTTTGATTTCTATTCTCCAACCTTGATCATCTGATAGGTGAAGATGTAAGTGATTTATCTTATAAAGACTGATTTGATCAATTACTGATTTGATCGTTTCTACTCCAAAGAAGTGTCTTGAAATGTCGAGCATATAACCCCGATAGGCATATTTCGACTGGTCTGTAATTTCTATAGAGATCCAGTCTTCACCACTCCATAAATGGTTATAAAGTAGTTGTCTTAAGCTTTGCCAAGCAGAAAAGATTCCAGCTTCAGATCCACCAGTGATTTCAATTTGCTTGTCAGATACTTGAAGTCGATACGATTCTGCATTGAGCGATTTATCTAGGTTCAGAAATAAATTTCCTGACCCTTCATTATTCTTTGAAATTTCAATATCTAAATCATCTACCTGTTGAGCTAAAGTTTCTAAAAGTCGGTCTGATACCTCTGGAGCCACAGTTACCCATTCTTTGGATAGTGAAATTTCATTTTGTCCTGTGCTGGCGGTTGTTACTTTAGGAACAATTACAGAGGTAGTTAACTTTTCTGAAGGTGTAGTACAAGAGATGATAAATAGAAGTGAAAAAAGACTTATTGCGTATTTCATGGGATTAGTTTTCAATAAAAATAACGTTTAAATGCTTCAATTGCTGCATAATCAGAAAGACCAAGTGCTCGATAGATGTCCGCAGTTTCTCGATTACGATCTTCGGCACGCACCCAAAATTCTCTGGTGTCACTTCCTTGAAACATTACCCCGTCTTTTTGAGTTTGATGGTAGAAAATAGCTTTTCTTTTGCGTCTTACTTGAGCAGGGCTCATTGGAACCGCCATGTCGATCTCGTACGGTTCGTACTCGTGCCAAGCACCTCGGTAAAGCCACAACCAGCAATCCTTCATAAACGACTCTTTTTTCAGAGATCTTAAACTTTCGAGAACGGCCTCAAGGCAAAGTTTATGTGTGCCGTGTGGATCGGCTAGATCGCCTGCAGCAAATACTTGATGTGGTCTTATAGACTTAATTAGGTTGGTATGAATATCAACATCAAAACTTGTAATAGGCGCCTTTTTTATTCCCCCGGATTCATAGAAAGGTAGGTTTAAAAAGTGGACTTGATTATCGGGTAGTCCTAAATACCTTGTGGCTCCAACTGCCTCTTTTTGTCTGATAATTTTCTTTATTTCTCGCAATTCTGCTGACTCATGAGGATTGCCTGTGAAGTCACTTAATAGATCTTTAAGCTTTGAAAGCTTTGAAGCAGGAGTACCATCACTTAAATCGCATGCAACTTCAATGAATTTTCTAGCCTCGTCATTTGAAACAGCAATACTTCCGGATGTTTGGTAGGCAACATGCACCTCGTGTCCTTGTGAGATCAAACGGTCAAGAGTACCCCCCATAGAGATGACATCATCATCGGGGTGAGGACTGAAAACGATTACTCGTTTTTGTTTCGGACGCTCTCTCTCAGGTCGGTTGGAATCATCGGCATCGGGTTTGCCTCCAGGCCACCCGGTAATGGTGTGTTGTAGGCGATTAAAGATTTCAATATTTAAGTCATATATAGATTGGGTTTCAAGCAGGTCAGAGAGTGAATGCTCGTTGTAGTCGCTCTCTGTCAATTTTAAGACTGATTTTTGAGTTTGACGACATAACCATACGACTGCCTTGTATTTTAGTTCCTTTGTCCATTCGCATTCTTGAACTACCCATGGTGTTTTAATTCGGGTTAATTCAGAGGCGGCGTCTCGGTCTAAAATAAAGGTGGTGTTGTTATGATTTTGTAAATATGTTGAGGGATTTTGACTGCTAACCTTATCTTCAATGGCCTCTTTTACGACTAAACTCTTCTTTTGTCCCCAAGCCAGTAATACGACACGTTTTGCACTCATAGCACTTGCGATTCCCATAGTTATCGCTTTTTTAGGTACATTCTCAATACCCTGAAAAGATTCAGCTGCGTCTTCGCGCGTAATGTGGTCTAGTGTAATTACACGGGTTCTTGAATTCAAGTTTGAACCAGGCTCATTAAACCCAATATGACCGGTTCGCCCAATTCCTAGAAGTTGAAAGTCAAGTCCACCGAAGCTTTTGATCTTTTCTTCATAGGCAAGGCAATGTTCCCTAGCTTTTTTAAAGGACACACTACCGTCAGGAATATGAATATTTTCAGGAGCTATATCAATATGATTGAATAGATGTTCATTCATAAAATAGTAGTAACTATGAATGCTGTTTGCTTGCATTGGGAGGTACTCGTCTAAATTAAAGGTGACGACATTTTTAAAACTCAAACCCTCTTCTTTGTGAAGACGCACTAATTCTTGATACACTGAAATGGGTGAAGACCCAGTAGCAAGTCCTAAGACACAAGTCTTTCCTTTCTCCTGTTTTTTTCGAATCAAATCAGCGATTTCATGAGCCACTTCAATAGAGGCGACTTTGGCAGATTCGAAGATGATATTATGAATTTTTTCAAATCGGGTTTCTTCAAAAATTCCGGGAGATTGGTAAGAAATACTCATGGATAAAGTTTTGTTTTATTCGAAAGTTCTATGCGGAAATGTAAATTTTAATCGCTTCGGAACAAACTTTTTTTTAAATTCTTCTCCAGTTTTTGACGATTTATTAATTAAACAACCTTTATCCATGAGACAATTCTTAAGTTTTCTAATTATTCTCTTCACCTTTTATGTACATTCTCAGCAGAGCATCTTCAATGGTAAAGACCTTGAAGGATGGACAATTAACGGTACTGAAAAATGGTATGTTTCAGAGGGATTGCTGATTTGTGAAAGTGGTCCTGATGCTGAATATGGATATTTAACCACTGATGCCCATTATGACGATTTTTTGTTAGAGCTAGAGTTTAAACAAGAGGCTGATGGTAATAGCGGGGTCTTTTTTCGATCAACGGTTGACGGAACTATTGTTAATGGTTGGCAGGTTGAGGTTGCACCACCCGGGAGTGATACGGGAGGTATCTATGAATCTTATGGTAGAGGTTGGCTCATTAAACCTGCCCCTGAAAAGGATAAGTATTTAAAAATGGGAGAGTGGAATACCATGAAGATTCTGTGTATTGGAGATCGAGTTCAGACTTTTTTGAATGGACACGAAATGGTTGATATCACCGATGAAAAAATTGGAGATGGTAAAGGAGGTATTGCACTTCAAATACACTCTGGAGGAGGAATTAAAGTGCTTTGGAAGAACCTTAAAATCACTGAACTATGAGAAAGATAATCGCACTTTTATGTATTGGGTTGTTGTACTCATGTCAAGAGCCTATAAAAACGGCTGATTGGACTTATCTATTTGATGGAACTAGCCTCGATGGTTGGCGGGCTTATAATGGAGAAGGTTTGCCTCCAGGATGGGGCGTGGTAGATTCATTAATGACTTTTAAAACTGAGTTTATCTCTGAATCAGACTATGACTACAAGGGGAGTAGGGATTTAATCTACGGCGCCAAAGAGTTCGAAAATTTCGAGCTCTATGTAGAGTGGAAAATTCCTCCTGGCGGAAACAGTGGAATTTTCTACCATATCAAAGAGGGGTATTCTGGAATTCCTGAAGTTGCTCCTGAATACCAGTTGATTGATGATTTGCATTACACTGATTTTCATGATATAGAAGACTATAATCGAAGTATAGGGATCACCGATCATCCCGAAAAATTGCAGCCTATTCAATCTACAGCTGCTGATTATGGGATGTATACCCCGGCTGAAGACAAAGTGTTAAATCCTGCTGGAGAATGGAATAACACCACCATACGATTTACCCCTGAAAAGGTAACCTATTATTTGAACGGAGAGGTAATGCTCGAGTTTGTTCCTTGGTCAGAGGATTGGAAAGAGAGAAAGAATGACGGTAAATGGGGAATGGCCGAAGATTACGGAAAATTCAAAAAGGGGTTTGTTGGGCTTCAAGATCATGGAAGTGAACTTTGGTTCAAAACAGTAAAAATTAAAGAATTATAACCATGGATAAACGAACATTTTTAAAAACATCAACCCTACTTGCTGGTGCTGCAGTATTACCTATGTGGTCTTGTGTTGGGGCAGAAAGACAAATTAGAACGGCACATATTGGGGTCGGAAATATGGGGTTTGAAGACCTGAAGGCAATTGCTTCACATCCACAAGTAGTAGTTTCTGCTTTATGTGACGTTGATGAGGATAATCTTAAAGCTGCGGCCGAGCTTTTTCCGAAGGCGAAATTATTTTCTGATTACAGACAAATGATGAAGGAGTTTTCGGATGGGTTTGATGCTGTGGTTGTATCTACCCCCGATCACACACATGCTCCTGCTTCTCTTTTAGCTATGGAGAACAACAAGTCGGTATATTGCCAAAAGCCTTTATCACATTATGTTTCTGAATCAAGAGAAATGAGTAAGGTGGCTTCAGAGAAGGGGTTAGTTACTCAGATGGGAATTCAGGTACATTCTTTCTATGATTACAAATTGGCAACCATGCTTATTCGAGGAGGTATTATTGGGAAAGTGTCAAAAGTGATCGCCTGGTCTAATAAGAACTGGGGATATGATGGAATAATTCCAGAAGGCTCTGATCCAGTTCCTGCAAATTTAGATTGGAACCTGTGGCTCGGGACTTCGAAGCAGCGAGAATTTAAGGAGGGGTATTACCATCCAATGAATTGGAGAAAACTCATGGATTACGGATGTGCCACCCTAGGAGATATGGGTGTCCACATTTTCGATACTCCATATAATGCTCTTGAACTTGGAGTTCCATCAACGATTACCAATAATTGTAGACCATCGAACGGTTACGGATATCCAGAACGAAACATTGTTCATTATACGTTCGAAGGGACGAATTATACCACACCTTCATTCGAATGGGTTTGGTATGACGGAGTTGAAGGTCCTGAAGCTTCTGAACTTCTTGAACTACCCAACGGCGATCAATTACCCGACCAAGGGGCTATGTTCATCGGTGAGAATGGTGAACGATTATTGCTGCCACACTTCATGGAGTTACCTCGTTGGATTATCAAAGGCGCATACAAAGAATATGATACCGCTCAGTACGATCCTGAAAATAGTTTGGGAGAACCGATTCGCAACTATACTGAAGAGTCACCGCTTCACTATCGTCAGTTCATCGATGCTTGTTTAGGTAAAACCGAGTGTACCGCACCTTTTGAGTATGGGGCAAGACTGACAGAAACCATTTTACTTGGAGTAATTGCAGGACGATTCCCGGGACGCACCCTTCACTATGATAAAGTGAATTCTGCTTTTGAAGAGGCTGAGGTGAATGAATTCTTGTTCGGAAACTATAGAGACTTTTAGATGAAGAACGTTTTTCTATGTATTTGTTTGGCGAGTTCTTTATTGGCCTACTCACAAGATTGGCCAAATATGAATTTCTTCAAAGAAAAGAATGAGCAAGTAATTTTAGAAGGTAAGGTGGTAGAAGCAGTATTTATGGGGAATTCAATCACTCAAGGGTGGGTAGATATGCGACCTGATTTTTTCGCTGCGAATTCTTTTATCAATCGTGGTATTGGTGGACAAACCACCCCACAAATGTTACTGCGATTCAGGCAAGATGTCATTGATTTAAAACCTAAGGCGGTGGTTATTCTCGCAGGTATTAATGATATCGCCGAAAACACGGGTCCTATCTCTTTGGAGGAGATAGCAGCCAACATTGAATCGATGGTTGAACTGGCAGTGACTAATGGAATACATCCACTGGTGTGTTCGGTGCTCCCTGCCAACAATTTTCCCTGGAGGCCCGAGATATTACCTCGAGAAAAAGTAATCAAGCTCAATGAACTATTGCTAGAAATCACTGAAAAACATCAAGTAACTTATGTCGATTACTATGTTTCAACAGTTGACAATGAAGGTGGGCTAAAAAATGATCTAGGATATGACACCGTGCATCCCAATGATAAAGGTTATCAGGTGCTAGAGCCTATTATTCTAGAATCACTTCAGAGCGTTCTCCGCTAGATAAAATGCAAAGCGGTAATGATCGCTACTTTTTTGTTTTGATTTAAAGTAAGCTTTAAGTTCACTGAGGGTATCGAAGGCTTCAGCCCTAACTACAGGGTTGGCCTTTTCATCTTCTTTTAACTCGATGAGCCGTTCAACTAGAGATATCTGTAAGCCCTTTTTAAGTGCATCTAAAGATTCTGTGTTTTTAACGATTTGAGTTGCAATAGTGCTCATTAGCTCTTTGGTGCTAAGAGGATTCCCTTTAACACTTTCGGCGCTTGAAATCATTTGATTGAGTTTATCGGTACTAAGCAATCGATAAACGAGAGCCTTTTGTAAGTTTCCGATTAGAGGCAGACGGCCTTCGTCTTCGAACTGTGAAATAAGAGAAGGTTCTAGGAGCCATGTAGGGCTACTCCAGACTTCTTTTTGGATAGTGCTGAGCGCCATTAACTGTTCTGATCTAGGGACATTTTCATATACCTGTTCGATTTGGCCTTTCACTGATCGGGTTTCACGAACCCCACCTACCAAATTGGCGACATGATAAATATATCGGCGGTAAACGCTTACCATTTCTAAATAGAGCTCTTTAAGATCATCGAAGTTTTGTCCTTCTGCCGTGGTCCATTCCTCTAGATTTTTTGCAACAATTTTGAGGTTTGAAAGTCCGTAAGTTGTTGCTTTGATTGGATCATCCCCAATATTTTCAGTCTGTGAATCGGGGTCGGTTCCGCCGCTTCCAAATTGATAAATCGGGTTGAGGTTACGTTCACTCACAAAGACTGCTAACCTTGATTTGATTTCGTTAGGTTCTTGGTCAGGGAAGTAACGATACCCCCATTCGATAGCGTAATCATCATAGGGCCCCATTTGGCGAACGAATCGAATATTCTCATCTCCGGGTTGAGCGACATAATTATAACGAGCATAATCCATGATGGTAGCTGCGATCCCCATCTTTTGAGTGAAACTCCCTGATCGCAGAGAATCTACAGGATAGGCAGAGCTTGCCTTCATGTTGTGGGGTAAACCAAGTGCATGACCGACCTCATGTGCAATAACGCGACGCATCATTTCACCAATTTCCTCTTCAGGTGTGTTTAAGGTACGAGCCTTAGGGTTTGCTGCTCCTGTTTCAAGTAGGTACCTGTTTCGATACGAACGTAAGTGGTTGTGATACCAGATGACATCACTTTCTAGAATCTCTCCAGTGCGGGGATCTTTTACACTAGGTCCAGTTGCGTTTCGGGTGGTTGACGCTACGTAACGAACTACTGAATATCTTACATCCTCAGGGCTAAAGTCAGGATCTTCCTCTTGGGTCGGTGGGTCTTTAGCTATAACAGCATTTTTGAACCCAGCTTTTTCAAAGGCTTGGTTCCAATCTTCAATACCTTTTTTAAAATAGGGTCTCCATTTTAGGGGTGTAGCGGGATCAAGATAGAATACAATTGGTTTCTTAGGTTCAACGAGTTCACCACGTAGATAGGCAGCCTCATCTTTAGGCTCCATTCTCCAACGCACTGCAACACGATAGTTGTCAGATTTTAAGGCCTTCGAAGAATAATTGTATTTTTCCAGTGAAAACCAGCCTACTCTGTGATCAGTATATCGAACAGGCATTGGATTTTCTGGAAGCGCAATGATTGAATGATTCATTTGAAACGTTAGGGTTTCAGATTGATTGCCTCGAGGCGGACTACCTGCTGGGTAGGTTAGTGTATGTGTGATTTCTGTATTTCTCGGATAGCTTTTAACCTTGTCGATAAACGATCGTTTTTTATCTAAACCTGCGATTTTAAACGATTTCTTTTGGGTTTCACCCACCACATTAAAACTTGGAGAGTCTTTAGAGAAAAATTCACTGACATCTATGAGATTTTCCCCTTCTTCAATCTTCTCTTTCTCAAAGCTGGCTAGTATAGGATTTAGATGGTTGTTAATTACACTCTGATATATCGGGTCTGAGGTATCTGCATTATTAACGTAGGAAACCTGTTTAAGCAAAATTCGATTTCCTTGTTTTTCGAACTGAATGACTTGTTCTGCAGTTTTTGATCCTGCATTTCGATAGGCTGAATATCCCGAAGGCAATTGCACATATCGGCTAACCATTAGTAACGGTTTCTCAAACACCGAGTCGTTAAACTGAAGAAATAACTTTTGATTTTCATCGTCAAAATAGGTGCTGAGCATACCCTTTGACAATTCGGCGTTCGTTACTAATGAATCAATGGGTTGCTTTTTTTGGGCAAGGGTGATTGAAAAAATTAAAGAAAAACCAAGGATAAATAAACGCTTCATAAAACAAGTTATTAATGCCATCAATATAAAAAGAATCGAGTTAATGCTTAATTTCGTTAAGTGAAACATTTCCTTCTTTTTCTATTTACTATTACAGCGCTTAGAGGTTATTCCCAGGAAGTTCTTTCGGGCAACGTCTCTTCTTTAGAGACTGGTGGCCCTGCAGAAGGTGTAGCTATTTATTGGAAGGAGACTACTCTGGGCACCGTCTCTGACGTCAATGGTGATTTTGAGATACCACTTATAAAATTACCGGCACAATTGGTCTTTCAATACTTAGGGTATCAGACCGATACTTTAACTATTAGGGAGCCAAGATTCGTCGATCATAAGCTGCGAGAAATCCAAGTAGAAGCTCTGGATGAAGTGGTGGTTTCTAAGACAAAAGCTTCGATTCAAAAGACGTATTTCAAACCACGTAATGTGGTTTCAATAAGTAGCGACGAATTATTGAAGGCGGCTTGTTGTAATCTTTCTGAAAGCTTTGAGACGAACCCTGCTATAGACGTAAATTTTTCGGATGCCATTACAGGTACAAAGCAGATAAAAATGCTAGGACTTTCTAGTCCTTATCTTCTCATCACCCAAGAAAATATACCTATGGTGCGAGGGGCGTCACAGGCTTACGGTCTTACTTTCACTCCAGGACCTTGGGTAGAAAGTATTCAAATTACTAAAGGAGCAGGTAGCGTAACTAACGGATTTGAAAGTATTACAGGCCAAATCAACACTGAATTGTTTAAGCCGACAACTTCAGATCGTCGCTATTTTAACCTCTATCGCTCTTTAGATGGTCGTAATGAATTTAACCTGAGATTGAATACCGTACTCAACGAAAATTGGAGTGCCAGTGTCTTTGCTCACGCTAATCAGCGCAGTCGAGAGAATGATCGAAATGGCGACGGGTTTCTAGATGCGCCTACCGGCGAGCAACTCAATTTACTTGGGCGATTGCAATACACCAATGCGCAATCGGGTTGGGTGGGTTTTCTTACCCTTCGATATCTTGAAGAAGATAGAGAGTCTGGAGAGATTCGTGTCCAAGCACCTAACGAGTTAAGAATTAACACCCCTTGGTTGAGTCAATGGATAACCAATCGGTTTGACGCGAGCCTAAAAACAGGTTATGTTTTTCCTTTAAGAACCTATCAAAGTTTTGGGCTTCAACTTTCTTATTCAGACCATTCGCAGCAATCCAATTATGGTAATCGAGTTTATGATATTGAACATGATAGCTTCTATGGTAACCTATTATTTAATTCCATTTTTGGAAATACCTTAAATGTTTTTAAGACAGGAATTACGGGAGCTTACGATCGATTTGAGGAGGTAGTCGATGGTTCTAGCTATTCTCGGATAGATCATTCAATCGGAGCCTTTTTCGAATACACTTACAATGATATCGACACTTGGTCTTTAATCTTAGGAGGTCGAGTAGATAGTCATAATCGTTTGGGTGCATTTTTTACCCCACGATTGAATATTCGCTATACTCCTTGGGAGAGATCGGCTTTACGTTTTAGTGTAGGGCAAGGACGTAAGGCTTCAAATATCTTTGCTGAAAATCAATCGTTATTTTTTACCGGACGTTCTATTTCTATAGAGTCAAACAATGGAGAGTTTTATGGATTAGGTCCAGAGAGAGCAACCAATTATGGATTGAGTTTTCTTCAAGGATTTAGTCTTTTTAATCGTCAAGGAGATTTGACATTCGATTTTTACCGCACGCAGTTTATTGATCAGGTTGTCGTTGATTGGGAGACTATTGGTCAGCTGCGTTTTTACAATCTTGAGGGCCGCAGTAGTGCAGAGAATTTACAGATCGAGATGAATTATGAATTGTCCAAAGATCTAAATCTTCGCTGGGCATATAAAACTTATCGCGTAGAAACAGATTATATCTCTGGTCGACTTGAACGTCCGTTAACCCCTAAAAATAGATTTTTTGCTAATCTTGATTTTAAGATTAAATCGTTAAAAAATCCTGAGAACCAATGGCGATTCGATCTTACTTATCATCACATAGGAAGTCAGCGCTTACCTTCAAATAGCAGAGATGGAAATAACTATTTCGCTCAAGGCTACGGGTTGTGGAATAGCCAAATAACTAGAGCTTTTAAAACGAACTTTGAGGTTTATATGGGATTTGAGAATATGACTAATTTCAAGCAAGAGAATCCTATAGTTGCCTCTGACGATCCGTTTGGTTCAAACTTTGATGCTAGCCTCATATATGCGCCTGTTTTTGGACGAATGTCTTATCTTGGTCTTAGATGGAATTCAAAAAATTAGACATTATGAAAAAGTCAATCACGGTTTTAATTGCCCTACTTTGTACGATGACTATTTATTCGCAGAAGTCGATTGAAAGACAAACGATTGAGGTTGATGGCGTTTGTGGTATGTGTCAGGCACGCATTGAAAAAGTCTCTTTTAAAAATAAAGGTGTAAAGTCGGCGTCGTGGAGTATTGATACCCATGAACTCACCTTGATTTTTGACGCTTCAAAAATATCCTTAGATTCCATTCAAAGTAGTATAGCGAAAGTAGGCCATAATACGCCTCTTTTTAAAGCTACCGACGAGGCTTATGAATCACTTCCTATGTGCTGTAAGTATCGCACAGTAGAACCCCACTAGCGTTTATTTTTCTCGTAGTTTAGGATAGCTCGACCTAGACCTGCCATAAATGGAAATCCTATCGAATCGTACTCATAAATATTGTCATTGAAGATTTGATTTTCATTGACATGAACAGTGGCTGTGAGCAAAAACTCAATAGCTGATGCTCCGTCTTGGATATATGCTGTTTCTGTTAAAGTTCCGTAGGCATCTCCAACTTTATTGAAGATTCTTACGTTATCGGTCATTGCCCCTTTTTGGTCCCCGTATACAAAGAACTTAACGTAGCTATCATAAAGATCAGGATTGTTGCTGTAATCAGGATCGCTGCTTTCGAGAGTATTTCGGCTCATCCAAAACTTCAGAAACTTGTAGTCCTCTTCAAGTAGATCAAAACGCTCGCTCGAATCAAAAACATCTGGGAATAGGATTCGCTTTAAAATTCCCTCCAAATCATTAATGCTGATTCTATTTTTCGATGTGAAATCGAAGGGTCGATTAACTAGCTCGTCGCCGTCTATGTATCCGAGACCTTTGATCATCGCTTTTAAATTTCCATTACTGATTATTTGTTTAGCGCGAATACTAGGCTGGTAGTAAAGAGTGTCTAAATGGTCTATGAAATGGTATTCCCAAGTCTTTTGATTATCTGCCCCAAACAAAAATTTATGGTGAATGGAAGTTTCACTTAATCCTTTCTTTCTAAGCTCGCTGTTGATATAATCGCTACCTAAAAAATCAAAGAGAAAGTTATAGGCATCATTATCACTAACAAGAAATATTTTTTTGATCAGGTGGGCAACACTTAAGTTTTCGTTCAATGCGGTACTGTCCTTCAGTGCAATGGGATGGTTATATCGATCTCTAATATGAAATGGGGTGTTGCTATCAATATTTATTCCCTCAACTTGTAATTCTCGGATACGTTGAAGTGCTAAGGCAGCTATAGGAAGTTTTGCGGTTGAAGCGGGATAGAAGTACGCTTCATTATCCTCAAACAGGCTATAACTTGAAAATTCGGGGAGGTTGTTTTCTCCTCTTTTTATTTGAGTGTATCTAATTTGTATTTCGTGCTCATCTGCGAAATCGAGCACCTTTTTCACTTCTAACTCAGCATCGGTTAGTGCTTGTTCGAGAGGTGTGCTTTCTGTGCATGAAAACATAAAAATGCCTAGCGAAATAATGAAGACGGATAAAATAGGTTTTGCCATTATCTTTGAGTTACAACTAAAAGTAAGGATTTACTATGCGAAATACAGAAAGCTTATCAGCCTTAGATCGTATTCAAGTAATTGGTGACCGTGTGTTAGTTAAACCTAGGAAAGAATCTGAGCGCACGGCTAGTGGGCTTTACCTTCCGCCAGGAGTCAAGGAGAAGGAGAAGATTCAATACGGTTATATCGTAAAATCTGGCCCGGGATATCCTATTCCTAATGCTACCGAAGAAGATGAGCCATGGAAAGTTACTGAACAAAGAGTAAACTACGTGCCACTTCAAGTAAGAGAAGGAGACTTAGCCGTATTTCTTCAACACTCAGCCTACGAGGTTCAGTATAAAAATGAAAAGTATTTCATCGTGCCACAATCAGCTGTTTTAATGATTGAGCGGGATGAAGAATTATTTTGAGGATATGAAACAGATTCTAAATTCGTTCACCGCTTTAATCATTTTCACTATTTTACTGTGGTTTCTGTCTGCCGTTGGCATTATGTTTTTCCTGGATGACTGGTCTGATCGTGGAACTTTTGGTGACCTCTTTGGAGCTGTGAATGCTTTATTTTCAGGCTTGGCGTTTGCTGGGTTACTTTTTTCACTTATTGAGAACCGAAAGCAAATTTCTTCACAACAAGAAGAATTATTGATCAATCGTAAGGAATTACTGAAAGCTCGAAAAATTCAAGAAAAAACAGAAAAAGCTATTGAGGCTCAAGTAACTCAAATGCAAAATACTGCACGTCTAAGTGGGTTAAATACATTGGTAAATTATTTTACCAACATCATAAATGACCCAAAAAGATCTTCTGTGGAAATCGATCTCGCGATTGAAAAAAGGAAAGAGGCGATTCGTGAAATAGATCGTTTAATTAAGTGGGCTAATGATGAAGTCTTTTAATTCGATTTTGACACACCCTCTTGATTTTCGTTTTCTAAATAAAAAAAGTGACTTCGAAGAATTACAGCCTTTTGCTGCTTCTATATGGGAGCAGCATTACGCTCCTATTATAGGTTCTGATCAGGTTTCCTTTATGCTTAAGAAATATCAAAGTGCTGAAGCTATGTATGACCAATTTTCTAAAGGTTACACCTATGCTTTAGTGCTATATGAAGGTCAAAGAGCTGGGTATTTTGCGTATGTCAGCGAATCTGAAGAGGAAGTTTTTATTAGTAAGCTATACATTCACAAAGACTTTAGACGAAAAGGTATAGGTAAAAAAATACTTGATTTTATCTCTAAACAAGCCAAGGAGCAAGGCTTTCAATGGGTGAAACTATCAGTCAACAAAGACAATGTGGATAGTATTCAGTTCTATCTCTCCAACGGATTTCAAACTATCAAGGCACAAAAAGTTGCTATCGGCAACGGGTTCTATATGGATGATTATGTTATGAGTTACTTATTGTAGAGATTTAATCATGGCTTCGTAGCTTTGCAAACCGACATAAACAATTATGCAAGCATCAAATCGAGGCATTATTAAAGTCTTATTCATTAGTTTTTTACTGATCTTCTCAAAGGGTTATGCGTTTCAAAAAGACTCATTGGTCATCAATGAATTAGATGAGGTCGTTCTTGATGGGCGACTAGGTCAGGTTATCTCGAAGCAATCAAAAACGGTAGAGGTGATTTCTGCGATAGACCTTCAGCGATCTGGATATACAAATGTCGTCGAAGCATTACAGCAAGTAGGAGGCCTAGACATTCGTCGAAGAGGATTTGGGCCTACTCAGGCCGATATGAATTTGAGAGGAGGAACTTTTGATCAGACTTTACTGCTCATAGATGGCATTAGACTCGAAGATGCTCAAACCGGGCATCATCTTTCAAATTTTTTATTGCCGATTGAGGTGATTGAGCGTATCGAAATTATACGAGGCCCTGCGGCTAGAATATATGGCCCTAATGCATTTGTTGGTGCCATTAATATCGTAACTAAATCTTCGATTCAAAACAAGGGAATGGTTGCTTTAGATTATGGTTCTTTTGGTCAGAACGGAGCAAGATTAACTGCTGGCACTTCTGTTGACAAAGCCTCCCTTATCGCACACGCCTCTTTTGCCAATAGTGATGGCTATCGTTATAATACTGATTTCAAGTCTAGAACAGTCGCTTTGAAAAGTGTTTTTGATTCAAACCACCCGACGGAGATTCTTGGGTTCTTCAATGATCGAAAATTTGGTGCTAATGGGTTTTATGCAACTCCTTCGGCAACTGATCAATATGAAGAGACTCAGGCAAGTTTAATTGCGATAACTCACAAATTGAGTGGCTCGAATTGGAGCCTTAACCCAAGAGTTTATTGGAGGAGAGGTCAAGATATGTACGAGTATATTCGTAATCGCCCAGAGATTTATCGCAATTTACATATCGCTCACAAACTAGGTGCAGCAGTAGATGGATCTATAGACAATGCCCTAGGAGGCCTTGGGTTTGGGGGAGAAGTAGCATCGATAAGTATACAGAGTAATAATCTTGGAGAACGCAATAGAAGATTAGCCAACCTATTTATCGAGCAGCGCATTTTGATAATGAATCGTCGATTAGATATCACTCCAGGAGTAGTGGTTAACTATTTTTCTGCAGTAGGTACTAAACTTTATCCAGGGCTAGATTTAGGCTGGCAAGTTAACTCCAATCTTAGAGGGTATCTGAACTATGGAAAAACTTTTAGAGTGCCTACGTTTACCGATTTACACTACAGTGATCGAACGACTTTGGGTAATGAAAATTTACTTCCAGAAACTTCGAATGCTATTGAAGTTGGACTACGCAAAGTAACCTCGAATAAACAATGGTCTATCGCTTATTTCAAGCGTAACTCATCGAACCTAATCGACTATGTGAAGCAAGATGAGGAGGCGTTGTTTGTTGCGCAAAATATTGCAGATCTTACCACAGAAGGGATCGATTTAAATTACCGTTATCGTTTTGGTTCATCCACAGCTCCTATGCTTTCGTTATCCTATACTTATATGACGCAAAACTTTGGAGAAGAGGTTTTTGCCTTCTCAAGATATACCATTGACAACGATCTCAAGCACCATTTTACTGCTCAGCTTTCAGGTCAATTATTTGAATCCACTTTAGGTAGTTTGAATGTTAAATGGATTGAGCGCGCAACAGGAAGAACCTACACGGTTATTGATGCAACACTCAATCAATCACTTTCGAATTTTAACCTTCAACTTGGTGCCTTCAACGTGCTAAATCAGTCCTATTGGGAGACTAGTTTTATCCCGATGCCCAGCAGGAATATTGGACTAAATCTGAGTTATTCCCTTTAAGGTCTTAATCGAATAAGACAATATCTTCTTTTCGGCACGGTTTTTGGCATGTTCGGCTTGAAAAAAGAGTACATCTACTCCACAATTCTTTTAATGCATGAAACGATCCATACTTTTACCTATCATTGGGGTGTCAGCGCTAATTCTTGCTGTTTTCTTAGCAAATCAATTGGTGTCTTCAAATAAAACTCCCCAGCGTGTTGTAACTAAAACGGTTAAATCAGTATTTGTACATCCTGCTGAAAACACTTCGATTCCACTTGTGGTTTCTTCAAACGGAAGGCTTGTTGCTAGACAACGCGTCGAATTATTTTCAGAGGTTCAGGGTGTACTTAAGTTCACTGGAAAGGCATTTAGATCGGGTCAAACTTATAAAAAGGGAGAGGTGATTTTAGCCCTAGACGATTCAGAATTTGCAGCTTCGGTTCGTTCGGCTAAAAGTAGTTTTTTGAATACCCTCAGTACGTCTCTCGCAGATATTGAACTCGATTTCTCTTCGATTTATCCTAAGTGGGAAGCCTATGTAACGGCTTACAATATCGACGAACCTACTGCTGAATTGCCAACCTTCGAATCAGAGAAGGAGCGATTCTTTATTAGCGGAAGAGGAATTCTGAACGCCTACTACAACGTCTTGAACCTTGAAGCTAGGCTTGCCAAATACACCATTATTGCACCTTTTGACGGAGCCCTTTCACTAGCGAATGTAACCGAAGGAAGTTTAGTTAGAGCTGCTCAGCCATTAGGTACATTTATTGAGAAAGGAGTCTATGAAATGCCCGTTTCTGTTCCTGCTACTTATGCAGAGAGTTTGCGAACCGGTAAAGAAGTTGTGCTACATAGTCTTGAATCTGAAACAGAATACAAGGGTACACTAGTTCGAATTAACCCGTCGATTGATCAAACCACTCAAACGATCGAAGTTACTCTTTCGGTTAAGGGTCAAAGATTGCGCGAAGGTCAATATCTAACTGCTGAAATTGAAATGGAAACCATTAATAATGTGATAGAAATTGATCGTTCTCTGGTTCTTGACTCACAAGAGGTTTTTGTGGTTAGAGAAGGTTTGTTGGCTCTAGTTCCTGTTGAGGTGATTCATTACACTGAGAATACGGCAATTGTAAGTGGAGTGGCAAATGGGGAAAAGGTGCTATCAAAAACTTTGCCTGGAGCGTTCAAGGCCCAGCCGGTGAAAATTATTGAAGACTAGGCAGATGAGAAAATTAATCTCCTATTTTATAAAATATGAGGTTGCGGTAAACATCGTGATCCTCTCATTTGTGATTTTCGGTCTCGTTGGAGCCTTTTCTTTAAACTCATCCTATTTTCCGCTCTCTGACTCAAAAAATATTTTGATTTCTGTAGTTTATCCCGGGGCATCTCCTCAAGAAATAGAAGAGGGAGTTGTTCTTAAAATCGAGGATAATTTAAAGGGACTTCAAGGAATAGACCGAGTAACTTCTACTTCTCGGGAGAATAGTGGTACTATCAACGTCGAGATTGAAAAAGGTCGAGATATTGACTTTATGCTTCTCGAAGTTAAAAATGCGGTAGATCGGGTACCGAACTATCCGACAGGCATGGAGCCCCTAGTTGTTGCTAAGCAAGAGGTGGTGCGCCAAACGATTAGTTTTGCCATTTCTGGTGAAGACATTCCGCTATCGGTTCTCAAACAGGTTGGGCGTCAAGTTGAAAACGAACTCAGAGCTATCGAGGGGATTTCTCAGATTTCAATTAGCGGTTATCCTGAAGAAGAAATTGAAATTGCACTGATCGAAGACCAATTACTTGCTTACGATTTGAGCTTCTCAGAAGTAGCCCAAAAGATTGCGGCGAGTAACCTTTTAATTACCGGGGGTACGGTAAAGGCCGATACTGAAGAATACCTGATTCGAGCGAATAATCGTCAGTACTATGCCGACGAACTTGCTACTATTGTAATTAAAGCGCTACCTGATGGGCGAATGTTACGCCTGTCTGATGTTGCTACGGTTCGTGATCGATTCGCAGAATCTCCAAATGCCACTTATTTTGATGGAGAACGAGCAATTACCGTAACCATTACCTCTACTAATACCGAGGACCTTATCGGTGCTGCAGAGGCGGTAAAGGAATATATAAAAGCCTTTAACCAAAAGGCTTCGAATGTGAAACTTACTGTGGTAAGTGACCTTTCAACCACACTTACGCAGCGTACTGAATTACTTACCGAGAATGCGATTATGGGGATGATTCTCGTCTTAGTATTTCTATCATTATTTCTAAATACGCGTTTGGCATTCTGGGTGGCATTTGGCTTACCTGTCGCATTCTTAGGGATGTTTGTAGTTGCTCCATTCGCAGGGGTTACAATCAATGTACTTTCACTCTTTGGAATGATCATTGTGATTGGAATATTGGTAGATGACGGTATTGTAATTGCCGAAAATATTTATCAGCATCACGAAAAAGGAAAATCACCGGTTCAAGCTGCAATTGAGGGTACTCTTGAAGTGATTCCTCCGATTGTTTCAGCTATTCTAACCACGATTTTAGCCTTCGGTATTCTTCTATTCTTAGATGGTCGAATCGGAGAATTCTTCTCTGAAGTATCGGTGATTGTAATTCTGACTTTGGTGGTATCGCTTGTCGAGGCATTGATTATTTTACCTTCTCACTTAGCCCACTCAAAGGCACTTAAGCCACAACAAGAACCAAAGACTTTAATCGGCAAGGGGTTTGCCAAGATGCGCGTTATTAACCAAACGGGTGATCGTGCGATGGTATGGATGCGAGATCAATTATATACTCCTTTCTTGAAATTCGCATTAAAAAATTCATTCTTCACTTTCGCGATTTTCTTAGCGCTTTTAATCAGCACTTTCGGATTTATTGGAGGAGGGATTATCCAAACTACCTTCTTCCCGCGAGTTGCTTCTGATCAGGTAAGTATTAACCTTCAAATGCCTAACGGAACAAATGAGAAGGTAACAGATTCGATTATTCGTCTTATTGAAGAGAAGTCGCTTATCGCTAACCAAGAATTTACAGCAACCTATCTAGAAGGTACCGACAAACAGCTTTTCGAAAATATTATCCTAAGATTAGGACCTGGATCGTCTGCAGCGAGTTTACAAATTAACTTACTGCCTGGAGAAGAACGTCCTGATGCAATCAAAGCAAATTTAATTACTACTAGAATTAGAGAATTGGTTGGACCGGTAGCCGGTGTTGAAAGTTTAATATATGGTTCGGGTGGAAATTTTGGAGGTTCACCGGTTAGTGTATCTCTTTTAGGAAATAACATTCAAGAACTCAAGGAGGCTAAGAATCAATTGAAGCAGGCAATGCTCGATAATGCGCTTCTAAAAGATGTTTCTGATAATGACCCTGCCGGTATCAAAGAGGTACGACTTCAATTAAAGTACTCTGCTTACTTGCTTGGACTAGATCTCAGAACTATTATGGCTCAAGTACGTTCAGGGTTTTTCGGAGCTCAGGCGCTTCGTTTTCAGAGAGGTCAAGATGAAATCAGGGTTTGGGTTCGCTACGATCGTGAGAATCGTTCTTCGCTTGTTGATCTGGATGAAATGAGAATTAGTACTCCCTCAGGTGGACTAGTGCCACTCAGAGAAATTGCTACTTACGAAATTGTTCGTGGAGAGGTTGCTATTAATCACTTAGATGGTCAGCGTGAGATTCAAATTAATGCTGATTTAGATAATCCAGACACCACTACTGCAACAGAAATTTTGGATTGGATTAAAACCGATGTAATGCCCGATATATCGGCAAGATATCCGACTGTTACCCCTTCTTATGAAGGTCAAAACCGAGAGGCTGGTAAGCTGGTTGATTCACTTCGACTCGTTGGCTTAACTGCTCTTTTCCTAATTTTCGTAGTGATTTCATTCACCTTTAGAAGCTTCTCTCAGCCATTACTTCTTTTAATGCTGGTACCCTTTAGCATTACTGCGGTAGCATGGGGTCATAAGATTCATGGGTTCCCTCTGAACATTTTATCGCTACTTGGGATTATCGCTCTTATTGGAATCATGGTCAATGATGGACTCGTTCTTATCGGAAAATACAATACGAATTTGAAGGCCGGAATGAAACTTGAGAAAGCGCTTTTTGAAGCTGGAAGATCTCGTTTCAGAGCTATTTTCTTGACCTCGATTACTACCATTGCAGGTCTTGCACCTTTATTACTTGAAAAAAGTAGACAAGCACAATTCCTAAAACCGATGGCTATCGCCATTGCATACGGTATTGGATACGCCACTATTTTAACCTTGGTGATGCTTCCTATTTTCTTGCTATTTGGTAATCGAATCAAACTGGCAATTCATTATTTAAGAACTGGCGAACGCATTGCTCCACGATTAGCAGAGCGTGCAGTTAAAGAACACCTACAAGATGAAGTTTAAGTTTTTTTTCATAGCAACATTAGCACTTGGGTCCTTGTCGGCCCAGGAGCTTTTGACTCCAGAGCAAGCACTATCGATTACCTTAGAAAATAACTTTGGGATTTTAGTTTCAAAAATTTCTGAAGCCCAAGCAGAGAACAATGCGTCCTTGCTAAACACAGGTTTCTTACCTACACTTACCGCTACTTCAGGAGCAAACATCGCTCGAGATAATCAAGAAGCTGTTTTTCAAGATGGTAATTCAAGAACGGTCGACGGCGCAGAGACAAAACGCTACAATGCTTCAGTAAATCTTAATGTTACCCTTTTCGATGGCCTTGGGAGATACTATAATTATCAACGACTTAAGGAGCAATATGAACTTTCGGGTTTACAGGTGAGACAAACGATAGAACAAACGCTACTTCAATTGTACTCCGCTTATTACGAGGTTGCCCGATTAGATGAATCGGTTCATATTCTAGAGCAGACTTTTCAAAATTCTAAAAAACGCTTGCAACGCGCAGAAAAGCGCTTTGAATTCGGAAGTGTTACTGGTCTAGATGTGTTGAATGCAAAAGTGGATTTAAATTCAGATAGCATTAGCCTTTTAGGGCAACGTCAAGCGTTATTGAATGCTAAAAGGAGTTTAAACACCTTGTTAGCGAGAGATCTAGAAACTACATTTGAGGTGAGCCCTATAGTTACTTTTTTATCTGGCGAAGAGCTTCAGAATTATAAAGAGTCGTATCAGGCCAACAACACTCGGCTATTATTAAATCGCTCGAATCAAGAGATTAGCGAACTCGGTTTAAAGGCTCAGAAGTCGACTTTAATTCCAAGACTATCTGCCAATGGAGCTTATGGTTATTCAGAGGGTCAGTTCCCGGCCACAGGATTTTTAGCCTCTAACAACACCGTTGGGTTAAGCGCAGGAATCAATCTGAATTGGAACCTTTTTCAGTCAGGCTCGCAACAAGTTGGAATAAGAAATGCGCGTTTAGCGCTAGAGGCTGCTCAGCTTCAAGAGAAGCAAATCGAGCAAGAGGTGCTTAGAGACCTTCGAAATGCAGAAGGCAATTACAGAAATGCTCTTGAAGTGTATCGTCTTCAACAAGAAAATATAACAACCGCTTCAGAAAACTATCGACGTGCCCAATCTCAATTCGAACTCGGTCAAATCACTTCTATCGAACTTAGACAGGCACAAATTAATTTATTGAATGCAGCGCTTGTCGGTATTCAGTCTAAATTCTCTGCTAAGCTGGCTGAGCTGGAGTTTCTGAATCATTGTGGAGTTTTACTCGATGCAAGCATTTAGCGAACCTTCGCTTTTTTAATTAGACGAGCGAATAATCCTGGTAGGTAGCGTTTAACATAGGCGGCATAGCTTTCACGACCGATATAAATTTCACGTTTATTTTTAGCAATCGCTCTAATGGTTTTTTGAGCGCATGTTTCGGCGCTTATTCCTTTAGCTTGTGCATCATCCATTGAACCTAAACTTGTTCCATTTCCTGTAAGGGCGTTGATTGAAACTTTTGTCTTTACAAATCCTGGAGCGGCTATAGTTACACGAATCCCTTCATCTTCTAGCTCAGCTCTGAGACTATCGAAGAACCCGTGTAGGGCGTGCTTAGAGGCTGCATATCCCGAACGAAATGGAGAAGCGAAAACCCCGGTCAGACTTGTAATTACGGTAAAGTGTCCTTGTTTTTTCTCTAAAAAGTGAGGTAGAATTGCCTTAGTAAGAGAAACTGTTCCTATATAGTTTATCGCCATCAATTTTTGATCTACAGATAGCAACGTATCCTTAACTAGGGATCGCTGACTAATACCCCCGCAGTGAATAAGATGATCGATGGCCCCATGGTTTTTAATTACTCGAGCTACAATCGAATGATGTGAGTCAATGTCTTCTAGATCAAGGGGTTCTAAATGAATTTTAGAGCTGGCACATTTACTCTTAGTCGCCTCGAGTTCATCGAGATTTCGTGAAGAGAGAATGAGGTTGTTTTCACTAGCGAGTTGTATGGCTAATGCTCGACCGATGCCTGATGAAGCTCCGGTAATCCATAGGGTCTTTTCTCTAACCATCTTTTTTGCCCTAAGATAAAAAAAGCCACTCATGGAATTGAGTGGCTTTCAAGTCTTATCTCTAATTCTCGTTATACGAGCTCTTTGTCGATAATTTCCTGTAGTGCGTTTTTAGGTAATGCCCCCGCCTGCATCATGGGTTGACCATCCTTAGGGATGAATAAGATGCTAGGAATACTCCTAATTTGAAATACTGCAGATAGTTCTTGCTCAACCTCGGTATCTACCTTGTAAATAATTACATCAGGATTCTCATCACTTAATTCTTCAAGAATTGGGGCAACCATTTTACATGGGCCACACCAATCGGCATAAAAGTCAATAATAGCTGGCTTATCACCTTTATAGTTCCACTCTTTTTCAGCGGTATAATCAAAGATGTCTTCTTTGAATTTCTGTGTAGTTAATTTTATAGTAGGCATGTGCTTATTTTTTTACAAAGATAGTCCTTCGTTTACCCCTTTTCTGTTACTTAGGTCACTTGTTATTAAGGGCTCCGACACCTGCCTCAAATAGTAACTTATTCAAGCTCGGGATGGCTTCATATTCTAGTCGATTACCTTCGGCTCTTAATAAAGACCACTGTTTGTTGTGCTCTTCAATTACTCTCTTGGTACCTTCAGTAACTCGTGGCTCTGAAGAATCCGCTTCATTAAATGCACGGATATAATTAGCAGTAAAACCATTCTCGTAGTTCTCTACATCGTCATAGGCTTTACTTAGTCGTTGAACCATTTTAGCATCCCACTGCTTTAATTCATTTTGTAAGGCCTTTGCCTGCCCAATTAGACTGTCAGTCAATCCAGAGCGGATGAGTTTTTCTAGCTGTTTAGAGAGGCTATGAAGTCGATTCGTTTGTCGGGTCATTTCGTTGTAGTTAGCCTCGGCGCTTTTCATGAAAGTATCGTAGATCATCCACTCCTCTTTAGTCGTTTTTGAGAGTGGACTTGCAACGACTTCTATAGGCTGTCTAACTACTTGATCTTTAAATTTAAGTTCAATTTGGTATTGTCCTGGGCTTACTTTGTGTCCTCTGAAACTTGCTTCGATATAAACTTCTGGTACGCCTTCAAGGTTAGGGTGCCTTAAATCCCAAACAAACCGATTGAGCCCTTCTTTTTTACTTAGTGTGGGTTCAGCTGAAGGATATCCGTCGTATGAAACATAATTTAGATCTTCTGTAGAAGAGAAACTTCTTATTACCTGACCCTCTGAGTCGTAGATTGTGAGGGTGATCTTCTCATCTTCTGTTAATGTAGGTAGATGATAATAAATGGTAGCTCCGCTCGCTGGGTTTACTCCTTCAAAATCATCGGTTCCACTAGGATCGCTGCTATTCATAGTACTATACCAGTGACCAAGCATCGATGTTTTAGGCGGATACAACGTTTTAACACCGCTACTAGCGTAAGATCTGATCACATTTAAGTCATCTAAAATCCAGAACGACCTTCCTTGGGTAGCGATCACTAAATCATTTCCTTTAACGAGAATATCGGTAATGGGCACTACGGGAAGGTTTCTCATGTATTTTTCCCAATGTGCTCCAGAGTCTGTTGAGATGTATAGCCCTAATTCAGTACCTGCAAACAGTAAATTGGGCACCTCCGAATCTTGGCGTATTACTCGGGTATATGCTCCGTAAGGGATTCCTTCGTTTATCGCTTCCCATGACTTTCCGCCGTTTTCAGTTTTGTATAAACCGGGCTTATAATCCCCAAACTTATATCTAGTGGTTGCTATAAAAAGGGTGTTTTCATCATGCGGAGATACTTCGATAGCGTTAATTAAGGATTCCTGAAGTTTCTTAGGAGTAATATTTGACCAGGTTGCTCCTCCGTTTGTTGTGCGATGAATTAACCCGTCGTCACTCGCCGTGTATAGTGCCCCCGGATTATTAGATTCTGTGATATAGGTTAGGGTACCATAATTTTCTGCACCTACGGCCTCATTGGTATAAGGAAGTCCCCCTTTACCTTGTTTTGCGTCTTGATTTCGAGTAAGATCTGGTGAAATTACCGTCCAGTTTTGACCTTCATCTGTCGTTTTTAAAACGTATTGCGACCCATGGTAATAGGTGTTTTTTTCATGGATAGAACGAATGATAGGGGCGTTCCAGTTAAAGAGATATTTCATGTCTCTTGCTGCCAAACCAAGGTATTGTCTAGGTTCATTTATGATGTTTGTACTTGCTAGACTGGTCATATCGGTGATGTCTATTGAACCTAGATAGCTGCCTCCCATAGTTTTTTGAGGATTATTCGGATCAAAGGCTACAAAGGCGCTTTCTCCACCGGCCGCGTATTGCCAGTGACGTTCGCTGATACCACCCATTCCTAGCGCTATCGTTGAAATTCGAAGTGATGTGTTGTCTTGCTGACCTGCATAAAGGTTATAGGGCCAAAGATTATCAGCAGAAACTCGATAAAGCTGAGCGGTTGGCATGTTGTCTTGGTGGGTCCAGTTTTCACCATTATCAAAAGTTATAGACACTCCACCATCGTCTGCAATAGCTCTATTCTTTGGGTTTTCGGGGTTAATCCACATATCGTGATAATCCCCATGGTACCCGTCAATCACTTTGAAGCTCTTTCCGGCATCTGTTGAGTAGAGGTGAGGGGCACTAAGCACGGTTACGGTCTCTCTATTTTTTGGATCTGGAAAGACTTCGATATAGTACCAAGCTCTTTGGATGAGGCGGTGATCATCGTTTACTCGAGTCCAAGATTCCCCTGCATTTTTAGATAAGAATAAACCTCCGAGCTCTTTGTTAGAGTCACTTTCGATGAGACTATACACCCAGTTTGAATCTGCGCGAGAGACGGCGATAGACATCTTGCCTAATGCTTTAGGCAGACCATTTTCGAGTCGTTGCCAGGTCTCACCCCCATCGGTTGATTTATAAAGTCCACTTCCTGGACCTCCTGATCTTATCTCCCAAGGTGAACGCTGATAATCCCACATCGAAGCATAAAGTATCATAGGGTTATTCATATCCAATGAAAGGTCGGTCGCTCCAGTATTTTGATCTACATGTAATACGAGTCTCCACGACTTACCCCCATCAGTGCTTTTGTAAATGCCACGTTCATCATTTGGACGATAAAGGGCGCCTTGTGCTGCCACATAAACGATATCGGGATTGGTCGGATGAATCACTATTCTCGAAATGTTTTCAGTGGCGTCTAACCCAAGATGATTCCAGGTTTTTCCGGCATCATTTGATTTGTAAACCCCATTTCCGTAACTAGTCATTACTCCACGAGGAGCGTGTTCACCGGTTCCGGCATAGATAATATTAGGATTTGATTCAGAGGTAATAATGGCAGAGGTGGCTCCTACCGAAAAGTATCCGTCAGAAATGTTTTCCCAGCGATGACCGGCGTCAGTAGTTTTCCAAATCCCACCGCCCGTAGTTGCCATATAATAGGTTAGGGGGTCACCTTTTACACCAGAAACTCCATTAGCTCTCCCCCCTCGAAAGGGCCCGATGTTTCTGAAAACGGTGGCGTCTAGTTGTTTTTCAATGGATTGTGAAAAGCTTGAGGTTACTGCAAGTAACGACAGTGCATAGATGAAATGCTTCATAGAATGAAAAATTAACCGAATGAATTTAGGGATTGTTCGCTATCGACCCTAATTACTTCTTCTCTTTTTGACAGAAAGATGAATAGAGAGTAAGCCGATAATGATCGCTGCTACAGTCAGACCATAGTAACTAGCTGTTAGTCCATAGGTTTCAGCAGTTATCCCCAAAATTACTGGCCCTGTCAGAAATCCTGAATACCCGAAACCTGCCACAATAGCGATGGCCTTACTAGAAGGAATTTGGTCTTGTTTGCCGGCCATTCGAAATAGTTCGGGTACTAATACTGAAAATCCTGCTCCTATAATGGCAAACCCAATGATGCTAACTATTGAATCGGCAGTAAGTACCCCAATGTATCCGATAACAGAAGTGAATATTCCGAGAATCAATACTTTTTCTGATCCTAGTCGGGTACTAAGCCCGTCTCCTAAAAATCTCCCGAGAGTCATCGTGATGGAGAACACTAGAAACCCTGCCCCGAGCCAGGCAGTATTTACTTTTACGATTTCTTCAAGGTATAATCCGCTCCAGTCGACTATAGCCCCCTCGCTTCCCATAGCCACTAGCGATATTAAACCTAATAAAATTAGAGGTCTAAGCGCATTTGAAGGTCTCTTACTTCCTTTGGTGATTGGTGCGGTTACCGATTCGTATTGTTTACTTAACGAGTAGTTGGGTATCGCAATGAGTAAAACAATTAGTAAACTGTGTACCACCGGTGCGTTTAAAATAGGAATCAAAAAGGTTCCTACACCTGCTGCTACTCCCCCTAAACTGAAAAAGCCATGCATCGCGGCCATAAGAGTAACCTTGTCGTCTTTTTCGATTTGAGAAACTGTGGCATTCATCGAAACATCGAGGAATCCTTGGGCGGCACCCACCAAGAAAAGGGTAATACAAAGGATGATGTAATCATGAGCTAAATAGGGACCTATACCGAAAATGCATAGTGCCAGTAGTCCTAGTTTCGTAGACCTTCCGCATCCAAGAACATCGTTGATTTTTGGGGCTAACGTTAGGATAAAGAAGTTACCAAGGGCCATTGCAAAAATAGCGAGTCCCAATTCAGACTTGTTTATTCCAATCGCCCCTTTGATCGTTGGAATATAAATAGCCCAAGTGCCATAAATCAAATTGAGGCACATAAATGCATACGCTGCTGCCCAATACCGACGATTACTTAAAATTAGACCTAATGAACTCATTGAATAAATCAGTTGTTGATCGACTGCTACAAAGATGAAAAAGATCTGATAAGGCGCTACTGAATCTTAATGCTTAAATTCACCTTTTTAAAAGAATTAGTATGAAAGAACAGAATTTTAAAAATCATACGCGAATAGTTCCTGGATTTCACGGAGCACTTTTCATTCTCATATTGCTCTTCGCTGGCGGAACGTTAAGTCATTTAATCTTCTCATCAGAAGACAACTTTTACATCGCCACTTTATTATTGGTATTATTCCCTATCTTCATTTTATTCATGTGGTTCACTAGAACTTTTGCCCTTAAGGCACAAGACAGGGCAATTAGAGCTGAGGAACGATTGAGATACTTCATTTTAACGGGAAAGCCATTGCCTGCCGAACTGCGTTTTTCTCAGATTATTGCTCTTCGATTCGCTTCAGATGAAGAGTATTTAGAGCTTTTAGACCGAGCAATTAAAGAGCAGCTTTCAGCTAAAGAAATCAAGGCTCAGATCAAGAA
>Ga0209654_1000104_pt1 | contig 87880 bp, 66 predicted proteins | sample SaaInl1SG_22_DNA_FD_184646 | JGI IMG/M metagenome (GOLD analysis project Ga0209654, IMG submission 184646) | Marine microbial communities from expanding oxygen minimum zones in the Saanich Inlet - ESP_161SG_22_DNA (SPAdes) (version 2) | ecosystem: Environmental > Aquatic > Marine > Intertidal... | reverse complement strand
AACAACGACCCGCGAGTTGTGGACAAAACCTTTCCCATTGCTGAACTCTCCTTCGATGAAGCAGCCGAGCTCGCCTATTTTGGCGCAAAAATTCTACATCCCGCTTCTATTTGGCCTGCGCAAAAACATGGTATTCCGGTCAAGCTGTTGAACACCATGCAGCCCGAAGCAAAAGGAACTGTCATTAGTAAACAGACCAATTCAGATGATGTAAAAGCCTTAGCCGCCAAGGATGGTATCATCGCCGTGAAGATCAAGTCGTCACGTATGTTATTGGCTTATGGTTTTCTAAGAAAAGTCTTTGAGATCTTCGAGCGATACAAAACGCCAATCGACATGATCACCACATCTGAGGTGGCCGTTTCTGTCACCATCGATGATGACACTCATTTGGTACGTATTCAACAGGAACTAGCCTCTTTGGGCAAAGTTGAGATCGATCGCAATCAAACGATCATCTGTGTGGTCGGTAATTTTGTTGCTGAGAAAAAGGGGATTGTGAATAAGATCTTTGAATCGTTGCAAGATACCCCCATTCGAATGATCTCGTACGGAGGAAGCCGCCATAACATTTCTTTGCTCACTGATGAAGCACATAAAGAAACAGCCTTGAAAAAACTGAATGAGCATCTATTTGGATTATAGTTCTAAGTACATAGTACCGAACTTTACTCCTCATATAACTCCGTCCACACGGCATTGACAGCGCGCGTCTGAGAACCTTTCCACTCCGGTGCGCCTGGTACTTCTTCGGCTTTGGCTAACTCCTCCTTTGTCTTGCCAGCGACTTTTCCTGCTTTTACGAAGTCGATCACTTTGCTCAAGTACTGTTGAAATGCTTTGAGATCTTCTAGACCTCCAGTGATCTCATAGCCATTACCCGAATGCCCGAATACAAAAAGTGTATCCTTATCAAATGCCTTGTAGCCTTTTTCCATCACTTCTATCCAATTCCCTACATGAGCACCGGCAGATTTATCAATAAAAGGCACCCTTCGATTGAATAAAAGGTCTCCTGTATGTACAATATTCGCATTCTCAAAATGCACAAACGAATCTCCGTTGGTATGTGCAGGACCAAAGTGATGTAGGGTCATCACTTCCCCACTAACTTTTTGCGACTACTTTTCGGTGAAGGTTGTGTCTGGTAACAACTGTGTATCTAGGGCATTTCTTTCTTCTGCGACCCGTTTTTGATTTTCCAACGAGTTTTGATGCGCAACTACTTTTTTGGCTAAGCCTTTGAAAGCAATATTTCCAGCGCTATGGTCGCCGTGGTGATGCGTATTGATCAAGAAATCAACCTGTCGATCGGAGTTTTTTCGTAGTTCCGCTATGAGGTGATTGGCTTGATCGGGGAACTGCGTGTCGACCACCACTAAGCCATCATCCGATAAGTAAGAGGCAATCGTTCCTCCTCTTTCCATAAAGATATAGACGTCATTTCTCAGCAGTTTAAATTCGTAATTTTCCTGAAAAAAGGTTTTCCATAACTGATTGGCGGGCAAAAGGGAAAGGGAGCCAAGGGCTGATGCTTGTTTGAGAAAGTCTCTTCGCAACGACATAATGGAAATGTATTAAGGTTGAATACTACCTCAATCTAACCATTTATATAAATGAAAGTTCAAAAGGACCTCCTCTGCTCTTGCTTTTAGTATTTTAGTGGGTAAATCCAAACTCATGAAAAGATTACTCTTCTCTCTTCTTGCGCTCATCGTTGCCATGTCATTGAAAGCCCAAGAATCTTGGCCCCCAGAGCTATTGACAAAACCAGAACAAACGAACTATAGAGAAACTTCAACATATGCTGAGGTCATGTCCTTTGTAAAAGCAGCAATAGCCGATTCAGATCATGCGAGACTAATCAGCATGGGCACCAGTATGGAAGGAAAAGACATTCCTGTGGTCGTATTAGCAAATCCGATGGTCAGTAGCTCAGAAGAAGCGAAGGCCAGCGGTAAGCCGGTGATCTACATTCAAGGAAACATCCATTCTGGAGAGGTCGAGGGCAAAGAAGCTGTACAGATCATGCTACGCGAGATCTTGAAAGGAGATAAAGGCTATTTATTAGACAATCAGATAATTCTTTTCGCTCCCATTTACAATACCGACAGTAATGATAAACTGGAACAAGGTCGTCGTCCTTCACAAGAAGATAGTCCTATTGAAGTGGGCATTCGGTCGAACAGCCAAGGATGGGACTTGAACCGGGACGGAATGAAAATGGAAACCATTGAGTCTAGGGCGCTGTTCTCAAACATCATTGTTCCTTGGGACCCCACGCTCTTTGTTGATTTACACACCACCAATGGTGTTTGGCACGGCTACTCATTGACCTGGGCGCCTAGCTATCATACCGCAGGTGAAAAAGCACCGTTCGATTATACTTGGGATGTGATGTTGCCTGAAATCACCAAGGCAGTTGAAGCAAAAGATGATGTACATTTAGGGCCCTATGGCTATTTCTACACACGCAGAGAAGGGTGGCCAATCAAATCCATTTACACCTATAATCACCATCCGCGCTATTTGGTCAATCAATTTGGTTTGAGAAATCGGATGGCCATCTTGAGTGAAGCCTTCGCACACGAAAGGCTCTATCAGCGCATGAATTCTACTTATGCCTTTGTTCGCGAGATTCTAGAACACACCAACCAAAACGGGAAAGAAATGATGCGGGTCAATCAAGAAGCGGAGCAAGCAGCCATCGACTTGGTGAAAACGCAGGGAGGGAAAGTAAGCAAAGGAGTGCGCTTTGAAATGGCACCTTTGGACAAACCCATTGAATCGTACAGAATTTACGATCACATGAAAAGTAGCAACTCGAGAGGACAGGACACCTACATTCGTAAACCCAATATCATTACCCTCGATAACATCACCAATTACTCTGCCTTTAAGGCGACTACTGAGGCCGTTTTGCCTAAAGGTTATTTGATTCCTGCTGAGTTTGAACACATCGTCAAACACTTGCGCAGAACTGGGGTCAAGGTCGAACAACTCACAAAAAATCAACGAGCCTCGGGCGAAGTATTTGAAGCCAGCGCCATTAGTTTTGGCAATCGCCCATTTGAAAAACACTTGATGGCGACCTTGGAAGGAGAGTTCAAACCTGAAACCAAACGATTTAATAAAGGCGATTATTGGGTTGATCTTGCCCAGCCTTTAGCCAACCTCATTTTTTACCTATTAGAACCACAGTCGGACGACGGTTTAGTGACCTGGAATTTCTTTGATCAGTACTTCGAAGAAAACGGCATAGCTGAAAAGCCTGTGGAATATCCTATCTTTAAATACTTCGAATTGAAATAAGATGAAAAATATTTTTAAAATATCCGCCCTAACGCTGTTGCTTGCTTCTATAGCTTGCGCACAAAAAACTGATCTTGAAATCACTCAAGAAACAGTTGACCAACAAACCATCAAAGACCACATCTACTATTTGGCCTCTGATGAGATGCGAGGAAGAAATACAGGCTCTCCCGAAATTTTAAAAGCCGCTGACTATTTAGCCGAGCAGCTCGCAAGTTATGGCGCCAAACAAGTACCCGGTGCAGACGGCTGGTTTCAACCAGTGCCTTTAAGAATGAAATCACCTGCTACTGCTGGTTCCTTTTCATTTGGAGGAAGAAATTTCAACCTCAACGATGATTTCTTGGTGGTTGAAGGCAAAAGCGGCGCTTTTAATGGCGAGGTAGTTTATCTCGAATATGGCATGGAAGCCGACTATGAAGGAAAAGAAGTGGAAGGAAAATTCGTTTTTGCTAAAGCCGGAGATGGAGAAACTACTGATCGCAGAGCAATTCTTCGTTTAAGTAATGAAAAGTATGACCTCGCTAGGGCCAATGGTGCTGCCGGTTTAGTTGAATTCTATTCATCTCCAGCTACTCCTTGGCAGCAACTCGGTTTCATGTTCAACCGCGTGGGTATTTCCTTGGATGAAAGCGCTAGCGACGCGCCAATCATTCCACACCTGTGGCTGAAAGACTTGAACAATGCCAACCAGAAATTCATGATGACGCGCAGTATCAAACGTGCTGAATTGACCATTGAAGGCATGACCAACGAGATCACAGGAGATAAGAATGTGTTGGCAATGGTAGAAGGAACTGACCCGGAGTTAAAGAATGAGTTCATCATGTTCTCTGCCCATTATGACCACGTGGGCGTGGGACGACCTAATGAAGAAGGTGATTCTATCTACAATGGAACACGTGACAATGCCATTGGCACAGTCACCGTGCTTTCGGCAGCAGAAAACATCGCCAAATATCCCATGAAACGTTCCGCTCTTTTCGTATTGTACACCGCGGAAGAAAAAGGATTGTTGGGTAGCCGTCACATGGCCAATAACCCTATTATCCCGAATAACGAGATTGTGTTCTGCTGGAACAGTGACAATGGAGGTTATAATGACACCTCCATTTCTACCATTATTGGACTCGAGCGGACAACGGCCTCTCAATTCATCAAAGATGCTAATGTGGCCTTTGGACTAACCGCCATTGACGACCCTGCCGGTGAACAAGGCCTTTTTGATCGGTCTGACAACGTGAATTTTGCCCGAAAAGGAATTCCTGCCCCTACCTACAGTTTAGGTTTTCAAGCTTTTGATGAGGAAATCATGAAGTACTATCATCAGCCTAGCGATGGCCCAGAAACTGTAGACTATGATTACTTAGAAAAGTTTTTCAAGAGTTATGTCTATGCTTCTCGCTTGATTGGTAATGCCCCTGAACGACCATTCTGGGTTGAAGGCGATAAGTATTATGAGACAGGGAAAAAACTTTATGGAATGGAATAGTCTTGTCTTGATTCAAGAATTAAGAGCCCTCTTTCGCTAAAGCTTCAGAGGGCTTTATTTTTCATCCTCGAATTTCTTCATTCGTTTGGGCAGCATCACAAAGCGATAATAGCCCCAAGCAATGCCAGCAGGCACGGCGAAAATAAGGTGAAGCCAATACTTTTCAGGCTCTAAAGGCACATCCGCATCAACATAAGGAACAATGACATAAATGATTGCCCATAAGGCGATTCCGTAGAGTACTCCCCGCCAGATCCACTGTTTATTTTTCATGCCGAACGATTTCGTGAATGATCCGAAGACCTTCAAGCGTCAATTGCTTGTCGACAACTTGAAAACGCTCATGCAAGGGGTGTAAAATAGATGACAAACCACCGGTAGCCACAACTTTATAGGTGGTGCCCAGCTCTTTTTGAATCTTATCCAACATGCCCTCTACCAAACTTACATAGCCCCATAAAATGCCATTCTGAATGGCCATGGTGGTATTTGTGCCTATGACGGAAGCAGGTAATTCTAAGGGTACTTCAGGAAGTTGTGCAGTCTGCCCGACCAAAGCATTGATCGCTGTTTTTAAACCCGGAGCAATGTTCACCCCCTTAATGTTTCCTTCTTCATCGACAATGGTAAATGTCAATGCCGTACCAAAATCCACAATGATAACGCCTCCTCCGTGAATGACTTTTCCGGCTACAGCATTTGATATAAGGTCTGTGCCGATTTCATGCGGATTCTGAGTAGTAATAGGCAGTTGGTCATAGATCGCTGGGCCTACAAAAAGTGGCTCTTGTTCAATCAATGGTCGACTAAATTGGGTCAGGATATCGTGCAACTGAGGCACCACGGAAGAAACCACCACTCCCTTCACTTCCTCTAGGCTTAAATTGGCTTCGAGAAAATTCAGCCGCAAAAACATTTCATACTCAACCTGATTTCGTATCGGCAGGGTTTCAAACCGCCATTCATGCAACCACTCAGTTCCATTATGGAGTCCAAAGACGATATTGGTATTTCCGGCATCAATGGCTAAAAGCATAAAAGGAGTTTGACTTTGTCATACAATATATAAAAGAACGTCACTGCGAGGAACGAGGGCAACTAATTTTACTAGAATAATTAGTTTGATATGGTCCTATCTCCCTTGCAATGACGATAATGAACAGCGCTTTTAGTCGATGAACATCGGTGGGTGTTGCTCATCAAAATCTGTTGCTTCTTGATAAGCCCGAGCCACGGCCAAAATGGTGGCCTCATCGAAGAGATTACCAATGAACGAGATGCTCGTCGGCCTACCCCGCTGGTCGTATCCGTTTTTCAACACCACGCATGGATGCCCTGTTAAGTTTGTCGTCAACAACTGGCTGCCACCAAAACTTGGGGTGACGATTACGTCATATTCTTTCATCAAATCATTGACGCGCTGCACTAACTCATAACGTACACGGTTGGCATTAATGTAATCAACAGCCGAAATGAAACGAGCTGAACGAAAAGAATTAGGCCAAGAGCCTGAAGTTTGACGCACCAGTAGCGAATCCTGATTACTTCTCGTCAAGGCATCGAAAGCAGCAGCAGCCTCCGCCGACAGGATAGACTGCATCGCAGGGAAAGGGAAATCGCTGACCCATTCGATGGGCTCTAGCTCAGCACCCAATGACCTCAACACAACTAGGGCTGTACTATCCTGTGAACGTATCCCTCTACCTCTATTGTCAAAATAGCCTGCTAAATAGCCCACCTTGAGTTTCGAAAGGTCTGCCGCTCCCCGATAATTAAAGGGATGATCTTCGACCGTCAAATCGATGTTGTCTGTTCCTCGAATGGCATCAAAGACCAAGGCGCAGTCGAAGGCATTCCGGGCCATTGGCCCTATTTTATCCATACTCCAGCTCAATGCCATAGCTCCTGCCCGGCTGACACGCCCGAAAGTAGGTCGTAGGCCAGTAACACCGTTTCTTGTGGAAGGAGAAACAATGGAACCTAAGGTTTCAGTGCCCAAAGCAAAAGGAACTAATCCGGCTGCTGTAGAAGAACCCGAACCAGCAGAGGACCCGCTTGACCCCTGATTTAAGTCCCAAGGATTCTTCGTTATGCCTCCATACCATACATCACCCATGGCCAGCGCACCTAATGTCAGCTTCGCAACCAACACAGCTCCTGCATCATCCAGCTTGCGAATAACCGTGGCCAATTCATCGCCGCGATCTTGTTCTTTGTATGGGCCTGCTCCCCAAGTAGTTTTATAGTCAGGCACGGCCAATAGATCTTTCGCTCCGTAAGGAATACCGTGCAAAGGACCTAGATAGGTGCCTCCTGCCAACAGCTCATCTGCTCTTTTTGCACTTTTCATCGCTCTTTCTCTTGTGATCGTAATCACAGAAGCCAAGGTGTCACCGTAGGTTTCTAGCCTATTCAAAAAGAATTCGGTTAAGGCAACAGAGCTGATTTTTCGTTCCTTGATCAATACGGACAATTCTGCAACTGTATAAAAGGCCAAGTCATTTTCATCTGCAGGTAGGCTCACATTTTCAGGAAACCCCCAATTGATCTCATCCTGCCGTGTAGGAATGGGTTTCCCTCCCTTTGGTGGATTAAACCAAAGCACTGGCGGTACGCTATTGTCGATCTCATACTCATGGAGTTCTTTTACTCCCCCAAGACTTCTATTGACGTTAGGCAACAGCTGTTTGATCTCGTTATCGGTAAATGATAAGTCTAGTATTTTTTGTGCCCCTTTTATGTCACTGGCTTGAATTGCCATTTCTTGGGCAAGTTTGAATCCAGATAAGAAGATGGCCACGGCGAGCAGCGCAAAAACGATTATCTTGGGAGATCTCATAGAGTTATGGTTAGTTTTATTTGATTTCTTTTCAACTAAAGCGAAGTGAATAAGTTATGAAAACGATGCAGACACAGCAAACACTTTTTCCTCATTGGATGAGGGGCTTTCTTTTGATTGCAACCGCATACAATGCAGGCTGGGGTATCTTCATTGGATGGTTCCCCAGCACCTTCTACAGTTGGATTTTGGAAACACCTGGCCTAGAAGCGCCAGAGCAGATCATCTGGCTAGGGCGTGGCGTATTAGTTATGGCGGCACTTTATTTAGCGACTGCCATTCACCCAAGTAAGTTTTGGTATCTTCCTTTTTTCGGTGCCTTCACCAAGGTAGCCGGTTCTATTTGGTTCTATTTCAATGTACTAGAACAAGCTGTTGGTGATAAAGCCCTTTTTCATCTCCTGATGAATGATTGGATTTGGGTGCCTTTCTTGCTCTGGATTGGCGTAGAGGCCCGAAGAGATAGACTTCGAAAGCTACCCAAAAAGGACTAGAGCTTACCACAGTTAGTCATCAGTTGAATAGAATATGCGTAAGAATTGAAGCCTTTTCAATTTTACCCGAAGCTGAGACTTTTGGTTTTGAGTACAATAATTCAAGGAAGAACATCAAGTATTACTTAAAAGAATAAAAACTTCTTTCTCTTATAAAGCGGGGTTCTGAGTCTCCTTGTACCTGCTGTGCCTAGGCCACTTCTCCCAAAACAGTACGGCTTCTTGGCGTTGGACTTAAGCTGATGAATGCTCAAGCTAAAAAAGACACCCATGGAGCTAGGCTCTGCGCTGATCAAAGAACCCACACTGTGGGTGCCAACGGTCAATGGACCGTAGCGCAATCCGAGGCCTAATTCGGCATCTCCCTCAAAGTTGATGTATAGCGGGAAATAAGCACCATATAATCCGGTGTCATAACGCGGTGTTAAGGTGATGCTATTTGGATAGCGAATGCGATAATCGGCATTCATCACTGCAGACATATCAAGCTGAGCGGAAGCATTGAGGAACCACCCATTGCGCATATTATAATCATAATTGACATTGAGCGCAGTTGGCATACTCACCGTATAGCTACCCTCAAGGTCAGCAACATTGGCTAAAGTGGCCAAAGAATCTCTAAGTTGTCTCACACTTCCTATACCACTCAATAAAGTGTCAAAATCTATTGGGGCATTTTGAGGCAACACCCCAAGCACATCAAAGGAGGCAGATCCATAGTCAAAGCGCAGACGCCCAATGTCAGTGATTGACACCCCCAGGCGGTGTTCGTACCTGATGTCGGCATAATAACTGGTGTTGAGATTGGTTTGAGGGTCGTCGCGAAACAGAACCGTTTCATAAACCAAGCCAATGTCGGCTGCCGGCTTAAATCCAGTACCCGCAGGAAAAGTCAAGGGAGCGGACCCATCAAATTGCTCATAAGCATTGAGATTAGCCGAATACCCAATTTGACCAAGCATTTCGGTAACCTCTACCAAGCCCTGATCATCGCTCGAATAAGAAAAACTTTCTACTCGAGCCACAGCACTCCCGATCGGGTTGGCCATCTTAACAGTTGCTCCTCCTTTTAGCCGCAAATACCCATTGTCAATCAGCAGCCCCGCATAAGTCAAGCTAAATTCATGCCATGAAGTAGCCGCTACATCGCCAGAACCACCTACCACTGAACTACCCGCAAATTCTACCGTCCGTAAGCACCCAAACTGCTCAACAAAATCAGGAGAAATGTCGATACCACTAGCAACTGCTCTTAATTGATATTGAAAGGCCACAGTCGCTCTGTTTTTTAAAGAAAGCATGGCAGAAAAACCACCTATGCTGGCATTACCTTGAAGAAACCTTTGCTGATTGTCATTAAACCTTCTGATTCCTCTGCTTCCATCACTTGATTCAGAGAGATAACCAATGTTGTTGGTAATATAAAAATTACCATTAGCGAGATTCACATCATATTTGAACGGACTATTGGCAATTACAGCAGGATTGAGCCTAGCACTGATCACTCCAGCGTAATCTGAATAGATAAATCCATTATGCTGTTGTGCTAAGGTTTGAAGACAGCCACACAGCAAGATCAGGGCAAATTGCTTTTTCACTCCGCTAGATTAACGTCATATAATAGGAAAAAGGCTAATCCCATCTTTTTTTTTTGCAAAATACCCCCAAATGAGTAGCTAACTGCTATTAGAATGGTTCTACCTATTATTTTATGGTACATACACTATATTATTCTGCACAACTTGCATTTCACCAAATATCCTGAAAGATTGGCGATTCGAGCAAACCAACCAATGACGAATATTTGTATGTGAAAAGACTTAAATGCATTATGACTTACATTTTTTTGTATATTTGCAATGCTTCACCGCACCGATAACTACAATCATTTCCTATCCCCGTCTACTTTGACCCAACACTTTATTTAACTAACATCTTGTGGCCTACGCGCTGACTTGTCAGGGTGTACGTGTTTTACTGATCGAACTAGGTAAACCACAAAATTTTGGAATCGAGCTAATCTCTAATTCAACCGAACTAACGATTAGAGGGCTTTGTGGTGTGATACTAACGTAGCACCATGTCCAAGCACATGCCCTGAATAGCAATCAGCAGGGTTATGAACCGATTAAGGTCACATATTAGATATTACACAATTGTCAGCTTTTTGCTGATCGCGACTACCCTTTTATCAAACGACAACATCAATCGAAGCCTCGGTAGAGCTAACGCAGCCGAGGATTTAAGAATCTATTTTAAGCTGATCGATGAGCAACATGGTAATCCTTACCAATTTGTTCCTCGCTCAGCTTTTTTAGCTGCTGTTGACCAAACCATCACTGCCTTACCGGAACAAATCGATGTCAAGCAATTCGAAGTAGAATTGGCCAAACTGAACAACCTTATTCGCTGTGGCCACACTACTGTGAACTTAGCCACTGAAGTATTTAAACAAGAAAGTCGCTTAGCGCAATTCTTCCCTATTCCTGTATCCATTATCGACCAACGCATTTACGTTAACTTCGATCAAACCGATATTCCTCATGGTGCCGAGCTGCTTTCGATCAATGGGCAAGCGCTAAATGCATCACTCAGTGAATTGATTCAGCTCACCGTAAGCGATGGACTTGGCGAAACCAAATCCTTTAGAGAATTGGAAAGCCGGTTTGGTTATTACCTCTACCTACTCTATGGTTCTGCTGAAAATTTTGCCGTGACCTATCGTCGGCCTGATGGTGTAATTAGTGAACAAAACATTGCTCCAGTTGCCGGAAATACCATGATCGCCAATAACTACTTCCGCCCGCTATATTAGTCACATGAAAGGTATTATCATTTTACACATATTGATGCGATCGACTCTCTTCAAACTATGGTGCTTACTTTGAATACATTCCAGGCAAACCCTGACTGGTTTTATCAAAGGATCTCGTCACGTTATGATGAGGAGTCAGAGATGTTCGACTTTGACCACCTCGTTTTGGATTTGCGCCAAAATGAAGGAGGCGATCGCAGAATTTTGAATTTCCTATACGAATTCCTCTCAGGAAATGAGTTAGTTGATCCATCCAACACCTCTACCCGATCACTCTCTATTCAGCATGCAGATCTCCTCAAAGGAATTAATGGGAGTCATTCTTCAGCAGCGCTCATACAGCAAGCAGAGAACTACCTGGCTAAGCATTTCATCGAGCAAGAGCAGGATCGGTTTCTCGCCAAAGAGCAAAATTGGCATGAAACCTTCGATGCGGGCGTGCATTGGGCCGGAACACCATTCAAGGGACAGATCTATGTGTTGACCTCAGGAAAAACGTTTTCAGCAGCGGCAGATTTTGCCAGAATACTTGGTCAAATGGATAATGTGACCCTAGTAGGTGAAGAAACCGGCGGTGCCAATGTTGGCCGAACTGCCAATATGCTGTTGAATTATAGTTTGCCGAACACGGGAACAATGGTTCAGATTCCTGTGATCTATGAAGAATTCGTTCAAGCCGACCATGTCAATAGCAAGGGCCGAGGAACATTCCCTGACTATTATGTAGCCCCTTCATACACTGATCTATTGGGTAAAAAAGACAGTTCATTTGAGTTTACCCTTCAGCTGATTAAAAAGGACCTAAGGCAAGGCACGAATTAATCTTTGACGTTTTCGGGAAAGCTCGGATTACTTACCTTTATGACATGAGTAAACCGGAAAAAACGCTCTTTCTTCTAGATGCCATGGCCTTGATCTATCGGGCGCATTTCGCATTCAGTAAAAATCCGCGAATCAATTCAAAAGGACTTAATACTGGAGCTCCTTTTGGATTCACCAACAGCCTTTTCGAAATCATAGACAAAAGAAAACCCTCACATATCGCTGTGGCTTTTGATACCAGTGCACCGACCTTTCGCCATGTGCAGTATGCCGAATACAAAGCCAATAGAGATGAAACGCCGGAAGACATCCGCATTGGCACCCCCATTATCAAAGACATTGTCAGGGCATTCAATATCCCAGTACTTGAATTAGACGGATATGAGGCGGATGACATCATTGGTACTTTTGCGAAAAAAGCTGCTCGACAAGGCTTCGAGGTCTTTATGATGACCCCAGACAAAGACTATGGTCAATTAGTGGAAGAACATGTCTATCTCTATAAACCCGCTTTTATGGGTAATGCCGTCGATATCATGGGCATACCAGAGGTATTGGCCAAGTGGGACATCGAACGGATCGATCAAGTGGTCGACATGTTGGGTCTTCAAGGCGATTCGGTGGATAACATCCCTGGGATCCCCGGAGTTGGGCCAAAAACTGCCGCCAAACTCTTAAAACAATATGGCACGCTTGAAGAAATTGTCGCACACGCCCACGAAGTAAAAGGCAAGCTAGGAGAAAAGATTGCCGCTTTTGGCGACCAAGGCGTACTATCCAAAGAGCTTGCACAGATCAATATTGAGGTACCGATCGAGTTCAAAGAAGAGGACATGAAGTATGAAGGCCCAAATGTAGAGGCCTTAACAAAAATCTTCGAGGAACTAGAGTTCAGAACTACCTTAAAAAGAATTTTAGGCGGAGGAAGCAGTACCGCTACAAGCTCTGCTAAACCAAAACCTACTGCTACAGCACAAATGGGTCTATTTGGTGACGAAGCAACCTTGCCCATAGAAGAAGAAGTCTTGGTGGAAAAGCTCAACATAACCACCACAGCACACGATTATCAACTGATTGACACTCCAGCACTGCGCAAACGACTCGTGAAGTATCTATCAGTACAAGATGAAATTTGTTTCGATACTGAGACAGATAATTTGGACGCCATTGAAGCCAACTTAGTGGGCCTTGCTTTTGCTTATCAAAAGGGAGAAGCCTACTATGTCCCAGTCCCTGAAGATCGAACGCAAGCGCAGGCAATTGTGGATGAATTCAAGCCTATTTTTGAAAAAGAAGACCTCACCATCATTGCGCAAAACGCGAAATACGATATTCAAGTGATCAAAAATTACGGCGTTGATATCAAAGGGAAGATTTTCGACACCATGTTGGCGCATTATTTAATCGACCCAGATACACGCCATAACATGGATGTCTTGGCGGAAAACTACCTTGATTATACACCTGTTTCCATTACCGAATTGATCGGCAAAAAGGGAGTCAAGCAGGGTAACATGAAAGATGTACCCGTTGAAAAAGTAGTGGAATATGCCGGAGAAGATGCAGACATCACTCTCCAGCTAAAACAGCATTTAGGGCCTAAACTCATCGAGGACAAGCTGCAGCGCTTGTTTGAGGATGTCGAGATTCCTCTGATGCGCGTTTTGGCTGACATTGAGTACAACGGGGTCCGCATTGACACCGACGTGTTGGCCAAGATGTCGAAGGAGCTTGAAGAAGAAAGTGCGAAAGCACAAGCAGAGATCTTCGAAATGGCCGGTGAAGAATTCAATGTAGCCTCACCTAAACAACTTGGGGTAGTGCTTTTTGACAAGTTAAAATTGGTGGAGAAGCCTAAAAAGACGAAAACAGGTCAATACGCCACAGGCGAAGACATCTTGAGTAAACTCGCTCATGAACATGACATCGCCAAAAGGATTTTGGAGTTTCGAGAGTATCAAAAATTAAAATCCACCTATGTCGATGCCTTACCAACGATGATCAGTCCGGTGGACGGATTGGTCCATACAGATTATCGTCAAGCCGTAGCCGCAACAGGTCGTCTGAGTTCGAATAACCCAAACTTGCAGAACATTCCCATCCGGACGGAAAAGGGTAGAGAGATCAGAAGGGCCTTTATTCCAAGAGACAATGACCATGTTTTGATGGCAGCAGACTACTCGCAGATCGAATTGCGTATTGTGGCCGCCTTTGCAGAAGATGAAAGCATGATCGAGGCCTTTAAATCTGGACGAGATATTCACGCGACTACCGCCTCAAAAGTCTTTAAAATTCCGTTAGAGGAAGTCGATCGTGAGATGCGGAGCAAAGCCAAAGGAGTTAATTTCGGTTTGATCTATGGTATCTCTGCTTTTGGTTTAGCGCAAAATATTGGCATTTCAAGAACAGAAGCACAAGAGATCATCTCTGCTTATTTTGATGAATTTCCAGGTGTTAAACGCTACATGGATGAACAAGTCAATAAGGCGAGAGAGTTTTCCTATGTCGAAACTATTTTAGGAAGAAGAAGGTATCTCCGTGACATCCATTCCAAGAACATGACCTTACGTGGGCATGCCGAACGAAATGCCATCAATGCCCCCATTCAGGGTTCCGCTGCAGACATGATCAAGCTGGCGATGATCAACATTCATCAGTGGATGAAAGATGAGAAACTACAATCCAAAATGATCATGCAGGTGCATGATGAATTGGTTTTTGACGTCCACAAATCTGAATTAGAGATCATGAAAGTAAAAATTCCGGAATTGATGATGGGCGCCATATCCTTAGATGTGCCCATGGACGTAGAAGTAGGTGTTGGAGAAAACTGGTTAATCGCGCACTAATGGAATTTCAAGTTAGCCTTCAGGAAATCGCACAGGCACATGACAGGATCCGTCCTTTCATTCATCGCACGCCCATTCTGACCTCATCCAGTGTAAACGAAGTCGCCGGCTGTGAGCTTTTCTTTAAATGTGAAAACTTTCAGAAGATCGGGGCTTTTAAAGCACGGGGAGGAATGAACGCTGTGTTTTCATTACCCAAAACACAACGAGAAAGAGGTGTAGTGACCCATAGCTCTGGCAACCATGCCCAAGCCATTGCCCTCGCCGCCAAAATTGCAGGCGTTCCTGCATACATCGTGATGCCCAAAACAGCTCCCGAGATCAAGAAAAAAGCGGTAGTCGGCTACGGTGCAGAGGTTACTTTTTGCGAACCGACTCAGGAATCCAGAGAACAAACCGCTTCCAATATTCAAGAAGAGACGGGCGCAACTTTTATCTCACCTTACAATGATTATGCGGTGATCAGCGGTCAAGCCACTTGTGCTAAAGAGTTATTGGAAGATCAAGACAACCTCGATGCCATCATCGCGCCAGTTGGTGGCGGAGGGCTTATTGCCGGTTCGGCCCTGTCGGCACATTATTTACGGCCTGAAGTGACTGTTTATGCTGGAGAGCCAGAAGGGGCAAAGGACACATTCTTTTCGATGGAAGCCGGTGAACATATCAAAGTGGAAAACCCTTCGAGCATTGCAGATGGGCTTTTGGCCACCATGGGAGACAAGAATTTTGAGATCATCAAAGTCTTGGTGAAGGAAGTTTTTCCTGTAAGTGATCCTGAAATAGTTGGCGCTATGCGCCTGATTTGGGAGCGGATGAAGATTATTATCGAACCGAGCTGTGCCGTACCTGTAGCGGCTATTTTAAAGAATAGAGCAGTTTTTGAGGGTAAAAAAGTCGGCGTGATCTTAACGGGTGGTAATGTAGATGTTGGCAGCTTACCCTTCTAAGCCTCAGCCTTTGGCACCCTGCTTTTGATATAAGGGCTTCGTGCAAGCAGACGCCCCTTGCAAAGAGGAAGAATTAGAACCTCATACTAAAATTTTTCTGGGCAGATTATGTCGCTAAGAAAGATATGTGAAATCTCATTTATGCTTTGGAAGTAACTAGCGAGAACGCTTCTCTCATGGGAATGACGTCCTTTTATTGATTGGTCATCAACATTGCGCTGAGACTTATTATGCGTAAGGTTTGGTTAAAATTCCTTACAACTATGATAAGAACGCCAAAAAACACCTTCACTCTACTCGTACCTCAACGCTCGAAGCTCATCACTTAATCGGTGCATAAGGATTAATCTCTCTGAGTTTTTCTTCCAAGGCTCGCAGGTCCTTGAGCCACATCCAGCTGACTTTAATCTTGTGCTTTTTCAAACGATCCTTCTCATCAAGTACTTGAAGGCCAATGTGTAAGTGATCGGTTTCGTAGTAGCTATCGAAATTATACTTATTGATCAGCAGGCTTCTGGATTTCGAAGCAAAGAGCGCTTTGGTTTTAATTAAAACACCCTCTTCTACCTCGGTTACGAGCAAGTGAACGGGCCAATTCAGGAGTGAAGAAACAAAACCAAACAATGGGGCAAAGGCTGCCATTAAAAACAAATTGGGCAACTCGGGCGCCAAAATGAACTTGTAGATAAAAACGGCAATTACAAAAAGGCCATAGACGTAGAGTAAATACTTAAAGCGGTTTACCCGAGCTCTGTTGTCAATGTCTTTCATTTCAATAAAAATACGTCATTCCAAACTGAATCCTATCAAACTCCTTGATCATAGGAAGCTATGAATGGCCATGCATGACTCCAATTTTAAATAGGACTAAGAGAATTTTAACTTCTTCACGAGATCCCAAAGCACCACGCCAATGCTGACTGAAATATTGAGTGAGTGTTTAGTACCAAATTGTGGGATTTCAATACAACCATCTGCTTGCTGGACAACTTCCTCCTCCACGCCGAACACTTCATTGCCAAAGACCAAGGCAATTTTTTGTCCTTCGGGTAATTGAAATTCTTCGAGTGAAGTGGACTCATCTGCTTGTTCAATTGCAAAAATCCGATAGCCCTTGGCTTTCAATTGCTCGACCGCCTCTAACGTACTACCATAATGTTTCCAGTCTACAGAGTCTGTCGCTCCCAAGGCTGTTTTGTGGATCTCGCGATGAGGCGGTTGCGCGGTAATGCCACACAGTGCGATCTGCTCGACAGCAAATGCATCACCCGTACGAAAAGCGGAACCAACATTATGCATGCTTCGGACATTGTCAAGCACAATGACAATGGGCAGCTTTTCGGCAATTCTGAATTCCTCGTTGGTGAATCGCCCGAGCTCTTCGTTTTTCAGTTTTCGCATGTGGCAAAAATAGAAAAAAAGCACCCATCATTTCCGATGGGCACCCCTAGCCATCCCAATTTATTAGGGACGCATCACAACAACAATCACCAGTTAAGTCTTTTTAGAGATCACTAAATACTGCGAGATCTGCCAAAAAGTATCTGGATTTGTGATCTCCAATATTTTTTCCTCCTCCGAATCGCCTGGAAGTATGGCATAGGAATCAGAAGGGTGCTCACTGACAAGCGCAAGCCTATTTGCTTGAATTCTCAATCGGTTGACATCGCGTTTATCTACAGCCATGAATTGCGTGAGACTGACATCTTCCTGAAGAGCGATTCTTCTTCCCATTAAGCCTAGGAACCCTCCCTCTTTGTCTACTACCCCTTTCTCCTTGAGTTCATCATAAGTACCAATCACCAGGTAGCCTTTGTTCAATTCCTTATTTAATGCCTGCAGTTGATCGATCTCGAATTCTCTGTTCCCCAACGTTTCCACATAGGCATTCAATTGTCTATTCAATGAGTCTTTTTCTTGCATCATCAGCGCAATGGATTCATCCTTTTTGGCGAGGTCCATTTTCAAGCCGACAATTTCTTTCGTTTTAGATTTCAGATCAGCCTGCAGTCCATTGATCTGTTTTTGAAATACCCCTAGCCGTATGTCTGTGCTGCGCACTTTGCTATTCAATGTTTGAATATCTTGTGCACTTCGTAAGATCAACTCATCGATCATCTGAAGCTCTGCTATCACTTGACTTTTTTGGTCTTGACTAAATTGTTCTCCTCTCTGATCTACGATCAGGTTTTCTCGTGCTACGATCTCATCGATCTGAGTTTCTACATCATCGATCATACCCGCCATTTCTTCAAAAATCAACTCTTTTTGAAGCGCCCGTTTTTCTAGACGATCTACCTCTTTTGTGAGCACTTCTTTTTTTTTGTTGCTGGATGACATGCCAAACCACATCGCGACGGTGAGTGCTCCAAGTAGCAGCACACCAATTTTCATTGTCTGTTTCATTCTTACTTCGTTAAAGGTTATACAAAAATTTCCGCCATATGGCGCTACAGGTGGTGTATTAAGGAGTTGTTGGATGAGTTTTCTAGATTGCTCGACCATATAACGAATCTTTTAGTTATTATTTTACAACGGAAGGAATTATTTTTAGAAAGCCGGATTTCGCGCTTTTCTCCCAATCCATTTTTAGTATTTTTGACAATTACCTATCTCACTTTTTCAGCATGGCGAAGACGAAGGCAGCGAAGGAAACTCCACTGATGAAACAGTACAACGCGATCAAAGCAAAGCACCCTGGTGCATTGCTCCTTTTTCGTGTCGGAGACTTTTATGAAACCTTCGGAGAAGATGCCATCAAAGCCAGTAAGGTATTAGAGATTGTGTTGACCAAAAGAGCCAATGGCGCTGCCAGTCATATTGAGTTGGCCGGTTTTCCTCATCATTCGCTCGACACCTACTTACCCAAACTAGTAAGAGCTGGCAATCGAGTAGCCATTTGCGATCAACTAGAAGATCCAAAAAGTGTCAAAGGAATCGTCAAACGTGGGGTCACTGAGTTGGTTACCCCCGGACTATCTTTCAACGACAATGTCCTCGAGCAAAAAAGCAATAATTACCTGGCCTCTCTGCATTTTGGCAAAGACGAGATCGGTGCCTCTTTCCTTGATCTGTCTACCGGAGAATTCTTATGTGCACAAGGCAATAGTGATTACATAGACAAACTGATTCAGGGCTTAAGTCCTTCCGAACTGATTTTTTCTAAATCAGATCGAGCCAATTTTGATGCACAGTTTCGTGATAACTTCAATACCTATTACATCGATGAATGGGTCTATGCCTATGACTATGCCTATGAGCGATTGACCAACCATTTCGATACTAAAAACTTAAAGGGCTTTGGAATAGAAGAGATGGAATTAGCGACCATCGCAGCAGGAGGCATTCTCTATTATTTAGAAGATACTGAACACAAAGAACTTGGTCATATTTCCAGTATCAGTCGCATTGAAGAAGATAAATACGTATGGCTTGATAAGTTCACCATTCGAAATCTCGAACTCATCTACCCGCAACATCAAGGCGGCATTCCTTTGATCGACATCCTCGATCAAACCCTCACCCCCATGGGCTCGCGTACCTTGAAACGCTGGATCGTGCTTCCCCTTAAGGAGCAGCGTCGCATCGAAGAGCGTTTGACCATCGTCGATGCCTTTTATTCTAATGAGGCACTAAAGGATGAAATTACCGAGCACCTTAGCCAAATCAATGATTTGGAACGATTGATCTCGAAAGTAGCCGTTGGCCGGATCAACCCTCGTGAGATGCTACAACTCAAAAAAGCACTCGAGCATACGGCACCTATAAAAGCCTATTTAGATAACTCAGGGAATGACGCGCTGACCCATTTGGGTGATCAGTTGAACACCTGTACAAAACTACTTCAAAAGATCAGTTCGGAGCTAAAAGAGGATGCGCCCATGCTGATGCATCAAGGGGGTATTATTGCTGATGGCATAGATGAAGAGCTGGATGAACTTCGGAAGATCGCCTTTAGTGGTAAGGATTACTTAGTCCAAATTCAACAGCGAGAAATCGAGGCGACCGGCATTAGTTCATTAAAGATTGCGTACAATAAAGTATTCGGTTATTACTTAGAGGTCAGCAATACACATAAGGACAAGGTGCCTCAAGAATGGATTCGCAAGCAAACCTTGGTCAACGCCGAACGCTACATTACAGAAGAGCTGAAGACCTATGAGGAAAAGATCATCAATGCCGAAGATCAATACAAGGTCATTGAGCAAAGGCTCTTTTCTGAATTAGTTGCCTTTGCCACCGACTATACTGGACAAATTCAGCAGAATGCGCGCATCATGGGCATGCTCGATTGTTTGATCTCTTTTGCCACCGTTGCCAAGCTGAACAACTACTGCCGTCCAGAGATCAACGATAAAATGCTGATCGACATTCAGGAAGGACGCCATCCAGTGATCGAAAAGCAACTCCCAGTTGGAGAATCTTATGTTCCAAACGACGTCTTACTCGATGATCAAACCCATCAGATCCTAGTGATTACCGGCCCCAACATGGCGGGTAAATCAGCCTTGCTGAGGCAAACGGCATTGATCGTCATCATGGCGCAGATGGGGAGTTATGTGCCCGCTTCAAAGGCCTTATTGGGCTTAACAGACAAGGTGTTCACACGCGTAGGTGCCTCAGACAACCTCTCGAAAGGAGAATCGACCTTCATGGTAGAAATGACGGAAACGGCCAGCATTCTTAACAATCTCTCTGAAAGAAGCTTGGTTTTAATGGATGAAATCGGTCGTGGTACGAGTACCTACGATGGTATTTCGATCGCCTGGTCGATCGTTGAGTTTTTACAGAACCATGAAAAGTTCAGGCCTAAAACACTCTTCGCTACTCATTATCACGAATTGAACCAGCTCGAAGAAGACTTTCCGGGTATTAAGAACTTCAATGTTTCGGTGAAAGAAGTGGGGAATAAAGTCATCTTTATGCGCAAGCTAAAAAAAGGCGGAAGCCAGCACAGCTTTGGGATACATGTTGCTCAGATGGCTGGAATGCCTAATCCTGTGGTGATACGAGCAGCTGAGATCATGAGCCACTTGGAAAAAGATAAAATCAGAAAACAAACCGAAGATAAACTAAAGGAGATCCCTAAGAACAACTTCCAACTGAATCTCTTTGAAGCAGACCCTACCTTTAATGAGATCAAAGAGATTTTGGAAAACTTAGACATCAACACGATCTCTCCTGTGGAGGCTTTGTTGAAACTCAACGAGATCAAGGGCAAATTGAAAGAGTAAAAAAAAATTAAGTTGGCGTTGTTTATTAATACCCCTTCATTAAATTTGCACTCCCATTCGCACTACGAGCGAATTTAGGTATTGAAAATTGTAAGCGAGAGTAGCTCTCCCGATAGCTATCGGGAGGTAGAGCAAGATGAATATTCATCTCTCTAGCTAATCTGCTTGCAAAGCAAGCGAGAGTAGCTCAGCTGGTAGAGCACAACCTTGCCAAGGTTGGGGTCGCGGGTTCGAATCCCGTCTCCCGCTCAAAAGCTAGAAAGCGTGTTTACACGCTTTTTTAGTTTTATACGATAGTTGGCTTCCAACAGAAGTCGATGCCGGAGTGGTGGAATTGGTAGACACGCAAGACTTAAAATCTTGTGAGCATCTGCTCGTGCGGGTTCAAGTCCCGCCTCTGGTACAAAAGCCTTCTCAAGAAATTGGGAAGGCTTTTTTATGCCTCTACCTTTCCTGCCTTTCTCATTGACCCTTGTAGGAACACACGCTTATCGCAACACATTGAAATGTGCCGATCACATGCTGCGATATTAGCAAGCTCATCTAATATCAGTACACAAAAGGGTGTATCTGCGTTGAGTTAGAATAGGTAAATACCGCTTATATGATTCATATGGGATGTGACACCGTTATACGCTAAATTCCTTCCTCACTTGAATCAATCATAAAACCATGAAAAAGTCTAAAAGCAGCTCAATCACCATTGCCTTGAGCTTGGCTGTGTTTTGCTCAGCAATTTTTTATAGTATGTCAATTTCAGCGCAAACCATCGATTTTTCTAAGATGGAATCGCTCAAACCACGAAATATAGGGCCTGCAGGTATGAGTGGACGAATCACGGCTATTGATGTCGTGCGTTCTAGCCCAGAACTCATTTATGCCGGTTCCGCTTCTGGTGGAGTGTGGAAGTCTGAAAGCGGAGGAATCGCTTGGGAACCTATTTTCGATTCTGAATTGCCACTCTCTATTGGTGCTTTGGCCGTTAGCCAAAAAAACCCTGATGTTATTTGGGTAGGTACCGGAGAAGGAAACCCTAGAAACAGTTTAACTGGTGGATATGGTGTATATAAAAGCATTGATGCCGGTAAAACCTGGCAACTGATGGGGCTTGAAAAGACGAGAAACATTCACCGAGTGATCATACATCCTGATGATCCTAACACGGTTTATATTGGTGCTATAGGTTCTCCTTGGGGAGACCATGAGGAAAGAGGTGTCTATAAAACCACAGACGGAGGAGATACTTGGGAAAAGGTGCTTTATGTAGACCAAATGACTGGTGTGGGAGACATGGTGATGGACCCCTCTAACCCCAATAAACTTTTGGTGAATATGTGGCAGCATCGAAGAGAGCCATGGTTTTTTACTTCCGGAGGACCTAGTTCAGGACTGTACTTAACATTGGACGGTGGTAAATCGTGGAAAAAGCAAACAGCTGAAGAGAACGGACTTCCAAAAGGTGATTTAGGCCGAATGGGTCTGGCCTTTGCCGAAAATAGACCCGAAAGAGTGTATGCGATCATTGAAGCCAAAAACAATGCTTTCTACCAGTCGAATGATGGTGGTTTTACCTGGAAAATGGTCAATAACAAGTCAGAAATTGGTAATAGGCCTTTCTACTACTTCGATATCTTTGTTGATCCTCAAAACGAGAACAGGGTGTATAGTATTTACAGCAATGTAAGCGTTAGTGAAGATGGCGGTAAGTCATTTGAGAGGTTAATTCCCAACGGCCTTATTCATGTAGACAATCATGCCTTATACGTCAATCCTGATAATCCTAAATACATGATTCTCGGAAACGATGGCGGTATGGCCATCACACGAGACATGGGCGAAAGCTGGCAGTTTATAGAAAATTTACCGCTCAGCCAGTATTATCACATTGCAGTCGATAATGAATTGCCCTATAATGTCTACGGCGGTATGCAAGACAATGGTAGCTGGACAGGCCCTGCTTATGCATGGGTAAATGGTGGCTTGAGAAATGATTATTTCCACCCCATGTCAGGGGGCGATGGTTTCGATGTATTGCCAGATGCAGATGATTCAAGGTTTGGTTTTTCCATGTCGCAGCAGGGTAATGTACTGAGGTATGACAAATACACTGGAAATTCAAAATATGTGAAGCCAATGCATCCTGATCCGGATGTGGAGCTAAGATTCAATTGGAATGCAGCAATAGCACAAGATCCTTTTGATAACAGCACGATTTATTTTGGAAGTCAGTTTGTACATAAAAGCCCAGACAAGGGCAGTAGCTGGGATATCATTTCTCCTGACTTGACGACTAACGACACCACGAAACAAAGACAAAATGAAAGCGGTGGCCTTACCATAGATGCGACCGGTGCTGAGAATCACACAACCATTTTGGCCATTGAGCCAAGTCCTTTAGAGCAAGGTGTTATTTGGGTGGGTACAGATGATGGAAATCTTCAGCTGACTAGAGATGGTGGTAAAAGTTGGGATAATGTGATTAAGAATATAAAGGGAGTACCTGCTGGAAGCTGGATTCCTCAGATTCATGCCTCCCCTTATAATAATGGAGAAGCCATTGTGGTGATCAATAATTACAGAAGGTTCGATTTCAAGCCCTATGTTTTCATGACCAAAAACTACGGTAAAAGCTGGAAATCATTAGTTGATGATAAAGGTATCTTCGGATATGCCCTTTCTTTTGTTCAAGATCCGGTAGAACCGAATCTTATGTTCTTAGGTACTGAACATGGTATGTATATTTCTATCGATGGTTCTGAAACATGGACGAAATTTAACAATGGCTACCCTAATGTATCTACGATGGACATGGTCATTCAGGAGAGAGAAAGTGACTTGGTCATCGGTACTTTCGGTAGAGCAATTTATGTCTTAGACGATATCCAGCCTTTGCGCGTCCTTGCCCAAAAAGGTCAGGAGGATGTCTTAAATGCTTCCGTAACTGCAGTAACACCAAAAACAGCATATAAGGTAGATACTCGCTCGGGGAATGGACAACGACATCCTGGAAGTGCTACTTTCGAAGGAGAAAACAGAAGATATGGTTTTGCTGAAATCAAGTTCTTTTCTAATCAACCAGAACAGAAAGCAAGCAGCAGCCGTGGAAGCCAGAGTAGAGGTGGCCGTGGAGGTGCTCAAGCTAAAATTGAAATTTTTGACATGGAAGGAAACCTAGTCAGAAACTTTGATTCTCCTGTAAGAGATGGGTTGAATATCGCCAGATGGAGATTTGATGAAAACCCTATGGAATCTGAAGATGGTTCTTCTGAAAATCAAACTGGTATTGCCAGATTCTTAACGGGTGGTGCGCCTGCCATGCCGGGTACCTACCGCGTGAAGATTTCAGTAGGTGATGATTCCGACGAAACAACCTTAACATACAAAACAGACCCGCGTCAAGATATCTCTATGGAGGCGCTCATTGCCAGCAGGGAATTGATGAGGGAAATTGGCAGCCTTTCACAGGAAGTCCTAACGATGTCTAAAAAAGTATCCGAAGACTTGAAGCAGGTAGATAAAATTCTTGAGGCACTCAAAGACAAAAAAGGAGATCAGTTTACTGAGATAAAACAAAAAACGGATGCTGTTAAAAGCGAGTTGGACGAATTACAATCTTTGATTGGTAGCACAGGAAGAGGTTTCCGAGGTGGCGGTTCCGACGGGCCTACACCTCTGTTGACCAATATTTTCACTGCCATGCGATCAATTAGTGGTTCAAATGATATGCCAGGAAGAACACAAGAGATGTTGATGAATAGAGTCAAAACTGAGCAGGTAGAGGTTGAAAAGAAAATGGAGAGTTGGTATGCAGAAAATTGGGATCAATATCTCAACGCTGTGAAGGCTTTGAACTTCAATCCTGTAGGCACAAATTAGAGAATTTAATTCAGGAACAATACTGCCTTGCTCTTAGCCTTTATTAAAACAAGGGTTAAGGGGAGGGCAGTTTTTTTTACCTAGCTTCTTCTTTGATTTCGATGATGAAATACTCCGGAAGCACAACTCCATTTTTAAACTTTATGGATTAGTTAATAAATCCTCTATACCGGCTGCATTGAACCATTCTTGTTCCCAAGTTGTCTCAACAATTGCTGAGATCCTTTTCTCATAAACAGCTTTTAATCCGTTTTGGAAAATGAATGTAACGGCTTGCTCAAAGGAGTTGAACATGCTTTTATAAAAAGCTTCTTGATTGATCCGTTTGCGCGCATTGAATCTTTGGGCCGTTTCTATATTGAACAACATCACTTCAGCGATCAATGCGGCATCCATTTCTAAAAGCAGAAATTGCTTGATGTACTTCTGAGCTACAGATCTTCGGGCCCTGGGTTTCCTTCGCTTTACAGGAAAATATTCATTTGAGATCTTGAGTTTTGCTTCTTCAACCAGTTTATCCTCTTTCGGATTGAAGACAAAATTGTAATAGTCTTTTACAGGTTTAAATCTCGTATACAAGTCCAAGACTTGATCCTCCAACTCTTGCTTGCTTAGACTTTGTAGATATTTGGTGAGTGCCCTTTTACTCATTCTTCCAAATCAATTGCTCCATCCAATTGCAAAGCGATAACCGTTACTTGCTCATCCAATACCGCTGCTGGGACATCTATATACAACAAGCCAGGCTTACTACTCCAGTATGGTTTGTTGTGAACCTGTTGAGTAAGCTTGGTCCCATTGCCCACCACGCGAATGCGGTTGACCTTATTCTTCAGTCCTCTAACGACGATTGGCCCATTGGGTCGATGGGGAACAAACAAATACAAGGTCTTTTTGTCTTTGCTTAAGGTTGATGGCCCATGGTAATATTTGGTAGGAATTCCGGCTTTCGTCCCATATATCGCCTCCTCGTGCTTACTTGTCCATCTTCCCATTTCTTCCAAAATGGCTACTTGTTCCTGTGGAATAGTTCCGTCTGCTTTCGGACCTATATCCAACAGCAGGTTGCCTCCCATACTGATGCAGTCTATGAAGATGCGAATGATCTGATTGGGCGTTTTGTAATTGGTGTCATTCCCCTGAAAACCCCAAGAGTCATTCATGGTCATGCACAGCTCCCAAAAATCTGCCGCTGGCTTTGCTAGCGGAACCCCTTGCTCAGGTGTTGCATAATCTCCGTATCCTGCCAATCGCGAGTTGATGATGGTGTTGGGGTTTTCTTTGAGCAGGTTTGTCCGAATAGCCTGTGCTCCCCATTCTTCTGCATTATGCTCCCAGTCCCCGTCAAACCACCAAAGATCTGGTTGGTAGGTTGTGGAAAGTTCTTCAAGCTGTCCTCGCATCATGACCTGAAAAGCTTGCCACCTGTCAGGATCGTCTGCAAGGTTGTATCTCTTTTCGTCGGTTTTGAAATGCGTATATGTTTCACTCGACCAATCGGGAAGGGAATAGTAAATACCCAATTTTAATCCTTGCTTTCTTACCGCCTTGGCAAATGGGCTTAGCAGATTGCGCTTGGCCTTGGCATGCTGCACGGTGTTTAATTCGCCAAAATTGCTATCCCATAGTGCAAAACCATCGTGGTGTTTTGATGTAATGACCGCATACTTAGCCCCACTTTTCTTGATCAACTTTGCCCATTGCTTCGGTTCATAGTTCTCAGCGCCAAAGCCTTCTGTTTGCTTGAGGTAATCTGTATGAGAGATGTAGCCATTATAAAACGACCAGGACTCATCGATGCCATTGACAGAATAAATACCCCAATGAATAAAAACACCGAGCTTGGCTTCTTCAAACCACTCCATTTTTTGGAGACTGTCAGGCAGTTCTTGAGCACTCATGGGAAGGCTAACTAGACAGAGCAAAAAAAGGTAGTTCAATGGGCCTAAGATCCGTTTCATGATGAAATTTATCAAAAAGCTGGGGATTTGATCTCAATTCTTATAAGATGTGAAGTAAAGCTGTTAAATTAAGCCTTTTCAAAAATAGAACTCAACATCACCTTGAAGAACATTTCTTTAGACAGCGCAGACCTTATGATCATCAATGATGATTTTTGGCAAATGCTTCTCCTTTTTGGCATCAACTTATTCTTCACAAGTTTGATCATTCGCCAACTGTACTATCGATTCTCCCAACGAACAGATTTCGTCTTTACCTATTACATGGTCAGCATTGTACTGTTCTTTCTATGTTTTACACTGAAGAAGTTCACCCTCGACCTTGGAATGGCCCTTGGTCTTTTTGCGATTTTCGGTATTATCCGATACAGAACACAAACCATCAATGTCAAGGAAATGACCTATTTGTTGGTGATTATCGGGGTCTCTGTCATCAATGCCTTGTTCAATGATAAAATGTCGATAGCAGAAATATTGGGAGCCAATGTGATCATTGTCTCGGCGATTTTGATCCTTGAGCGTTATGTGGTGCAAAAGGTTTCGGTGAAAGAACGACAAGTAGTTTACGATAACTTGGACAACTTAAAACCGGAAAACGAGCAAAAGCTAATAGAAGACCTCAAAGAAAAGACGGGTCTTCATATCACAAGAGTAAACATCGGTAAAATCGATTATGCCAACAAAATGGCGACCATTAACCTTTTATATCGCGGATGAGTCGGTTGAAGCGCACATATTTTCTCCCTTTTCTTTTACTCTTGTTCATTCAACAAGTTTCTGCGCAAGAACGCCTGCAAGACGCCGAACTATGGCTTAAAATTGCCGCAGAAGCAAAACTGAGCGACAAATTTGAGGTCGGTCTTGAAGAGCAAATACGCTTCGATCAAAACATGACTGAATTAAAAAGTTACTTCTCGGAATTATCACTTGGCTACGACATCAATGACCAGATCGCCATACTTGGTCGCCTGCGTTATACCACGCGCAACGACAATAGCGGTGCCACGCAAGGGGAGTTTAACTTTTTACGTTATCAATTAGGCACTAGGATCAAGCACCGTGCTGGGCAGTTCCGTTTTAATCATCGCTTACTCTATCAACGGGCAGACAGAGTCGATATTCGTCCTAACGAAGGTGACATCATTGTGAAGTATATTCGGTATCGTTTTAAAACGGAATACAAGATTAAAAACTGGTCATATGACCCAGAGGTGTCGATGGAATATTTTAAGCCTTTCGAAAACGCTCTTGATGATCGGCCGGATGCCATTCGGCTTAATATTGGAACGGAAAACAATATCGATAAGATCGGCACTTTTGGTATACAGTATCGCTATGAATGGACGGTGAACTATGCATTTCCCAGAGCCAATCACATCATCGCTCTGAGCTACTCCTACAGTTTTTAGCTACCAAGCACTGATCTGTTGATCCATCCAAAAATGACGGCCGATGATCCATTGTTTGAGATAGGTTAACTCTTCTTCATAGGTTTGGCCTACAAAACTATTGAAGGGTAGTCCTGTTCCCAAAACTGGCCAACGGTCATAATTTCTTTCAACTGCACCATTTTCATTTAAATAGGTGGACCATTGATCAATGATGTTGACCATGTTGCCAACACTCAGCCTCCCAGATTTATGGAGCTCCCATCGCTGCTTGACCACGGCCTTGAATTGAGGATCTTCTAATAATCTTTCCCACCAAAAATGAATGAGCCAAAGATCTCCAGGGAAATTTCTGTTGTACTGATACATCCAACCGGTGCGACTACTCCTCCCATCATTTCCGAAGGCCAGATTAAAGTCCCAGATAGGACCCATTTTCAATTTCTCATTTTGCGGTTTGTGCAAAAAAGTACTCAAGCGATAACCATCAGGATTGGCCGCGATCTCATTCAGAATAAAAAAGTCGGCAAAGCTATTTAAGTCGATATACCGCGCATAGGCTCTGTTCTCTGCAGTAAAATCGTCGTTGAGCAATGCCTCTTCAAATGCAGCGATATAGCCTTGTATATAGTCTTTTTGCGCTTGGTTAATATTCTCTCGACTTGGGTATTCATACAAAAAATAAGTCTCCTCTCCCCTTTTATCTCCAAAGGGTTCGTAGGCCAATGGGTTTCCATCGGCACCATAGGCCGACCTAAAACCTAGTCGTTCGCTGTACAAGGCATCTCCAGCCCAATCCGAATTTCCTGTATCGCCACTGGTTTTGTCAATCTTCAGCATATAACCACCGGTAAGCGCATCACCGGAGGTGACTCCAGCATTCATACGTTCAATGTCCAATCGGTTCACCCCTCTTTTGATTCGTTCCATCATCAAGTAAAGCCCAATGTATTCGCCATCTTTCTCGACCTCGACAAACTGAGTTTCTGGCGCATAAACACCAATTTGGTTACTCACCAAGTAGATCAAGGCATTTCGCATGAACGTTTTGTCACTGTAGGGACCATAAAGGACCCAATCCTCTTCATCACCAAAGCCAAACAGATCTACACTACGGTCTTCACCGTTGGCCTCCTTTAATTCAATGCCATATGACTTTTTGGGAAATAAGCGCCGCGAAGTGGAACCTCTGAGCTCAATTCCCATCTCAGAGGCATACAGTTCTTCTCCTTGATTGTAGATGAATAACCTTCCCGGAACTTTCGGTTCATCTGGAATTTCTTCGTCGGCTTCGAAAGAAACAAAAGGAACACTACTTTGATCGAAACCAGTATTACCATTAGGAATGGTCTCCACTTGTGGATCTGCGCAGCCAAAAATAGCTACTAGAAAAAGCAAGAATACGCGTTTTATCATGTAACAAATATACAACCTTGTGAAGACTTTAGTTCCTCAACCCTGGCTAAGGGTTGAATATTATCTCTTTTTGAGGATAAGGGTGGCTACGCTTAAATTGTGTCCGTCAGAATTGTTAACTTTCCTATCGAACAGTAGAACTATGGAAATCAGCTTTTCATTGAATAAAGAGCCCGTTACCGTTGAGGTAGAGGGCAACACGCCCCTCCTTTGGGTGATTCGCGACACACTAAATAAAAAAGGGACCAAATTCGGCTGTGGAAAAGGAGCATGTGGCGCCTGCACGGTCAACATTGACGGCCTGGCGATTCGTTCGTGCTCTTACCCAGTAATGGCGGCCGCAAACAAAGAGGTCCTAACTATTGAAGGCCTAGCAACTGACCACCCGATCAAACAAGCTTGGAAGGAAGAGATCGTACCACAGTGCGGGTATTGTCAACCGGGTTTTATGATGGCCACCAATGCATTATTGAATAGAAAAGCAGCCGTAACGGATGAAGACATTGACAATAACATCTCCAATGTATGTAGATGCGCTACCTATTACAGAATGCGGAAAGCCATTCACCGCGCCTCAGCACTAACCCAAGAAAACGCCTAACCATGAGTGAGAAAAAGCAAAAAAAGGGTTGGTCAAGAAGGAAGTTTTTAGTTCGATCTTCCGCAGGTTTAGGCTTAATGATTGGCACAGGTTATTTCACCAAGAGTATCTGGAGAAGGTATCTCGCCGAATTTGCCAATACCATTGAAACCCCTTATCAGGGCACTTCATCTGACCCAACCATCTGGTTCGAATTAACCGCTCGCAATCAGGTGATCCTACACTCGACCAAAGTAGAAATGGGCCAAGGTGTTCATACGGGTCTTGCGCAAATTGCTGCAGAAGAGATGGGGGCAAGAATGGAACAAATGGAAGTTGTACATGCGGAATCTATGTCGGGCAACGTAGATATGTTTGCAACGGGAGGAAGTACCTCTATTTCAAGTCTATGGACCCCTTTGCGTGAAATAGCCGCTACGATGAGGGAAATGATCCGAAACGAAGCTGCAAAGATCATGAACACCACACCAGATCAGATCAGGGTTGAGGAAGGAACTGTTACTGATGGCAAAGACATTTTTACCTTTGGCGAAGTTGTACTCCTCGTAAAAGAATGGGAAGAGGTCAGAACACCAGACCTTTCTCCTATCGAAAAACCAAAATTCATTGGAAAGCCAATTCCTCGTGTCGACCTTGATGCGAAGGTGAATGGAGCCCCTATTTACGGTATGGATGCTGAGATGTCTGACATGCTTTACGGTGCAGTGCTACGGTCTCCGTTTATAGACGCTAGCTTGAGCAATGCAGACACTTCTTCAGCAGAGAAGATGCCTGGTGTAGTGAAAGTGGTGAAAGAAGAAGACTTTATAGGCGTTATCGCCAACTCCTTTGTTGAGGCGGAAAAAGCCAAAGAAGCCATTGAAGCCACCTGGACAAAAAACCAATCTTGGAATTACAAAGACCTTGAGGAGATGATCGAAGTTGGGAAAGGAAATCCACAACCGATTCAAAAGTCCGGTAGTATGGCTTCCCTCGAATCGGATGACGAAGCGCTGATCATCGCGGTATACAAAAGCCCTATAGGGGCACATGCCCAATTAGAACCTAATGGTGCCGTTGCTTTTGTGGAAGAAGACAACGCCACAGTCATCATGTCGACGCAAGTCGTTGAACTGACAAGAAAAGAAATTGCCAAACGCCTGGGGCTTAGTAAAGATCAAGTCAACATCAAACCGACTTTCTTGGGTGGAGGCTTTGGTCGAAGACTGCATACCCCAAATGCCATTCAAGCGGCAGTGATGTCAAAAGCTGTGGGCAAACCGGTAAAAAGTTTTTTGAGCCGGAAAGAAGAATTTCAACATGATACCTTCAGGCCACCCACTCATCATGTCTTAAAAGCTAAACTAAATAATGAGGGGCTGATTGAAGCACTTGAACATAATGTATCAAGTGGTGACGTGTCCTTTGGCTCGCCCCTATTACCTGCTTTTGTCAATAATTTGATGGGTTCAGACCTTGGTGCGTGGAGAGGGGGAATGATACATTATTCAGGCATTCCGAACTACCAAGCCATTTCTTGGAGGGTTCAGCTTCCTTTTGCGACAAGCTGGTGGAGAAGTTTAGGCCTATTGGCCAACACTTTTGCCATCGAGAGTTTCATGGACGAGCTGGCGGAAAAAGCTGGGAAAGATCCGATTGCTTTCCGCCTGGCCCAAATCGATGATAGCAAAAGAGGCCAACGACTCAAAGCCGTGATCGAAGCCTGTCGAGATAAAGCCGATTGGAAGGCGGGAGCCCCAGAAGGTAGAGCGCTCGGCTTTGCTTGCTCAACAGATGTCAATGTGCCTTGTGCCCAAATTGCCGAAGTATCGGTTGAGGATGGAGAGATCAAGGTGCATAAAGTTACCTGTGCTATGGACCCCGGAATGGTGATTAACCCTGACCAAGTGAAAGCGCAATGTGAAGGATCCATCATCATGGGAATGAGTGCTGCGCTGTTCGAAAAGATGACCTTGGAAGAAAACGAGCTCAAGCCGATCATTTATGGCCCATACAAAATGGCACAACTGAAGCATGCGCCAAAAGAGATCGATGTGGTGCTCTTGGAAAATGACGATAAGCCAGGTGGTGTCGGTGAGCCTCCATTAGGCCCAATCGGTGCAGCAATTGCCAATGCCGTCTATCAATTGACTGGAGAGCGAAAACGCAGTATGCCTCTAGCCGAAGCTTGAGATAAGCTCCTCAATCAATCATCATGAGGCTTATGGGCAACCAAGCCCTCAGTGTATAAATTGGGGTTTTCCAAGACCAAATTTAAGCTGACTCGGACTATTTCGCCTATGTTGTCACAGGCTAAAAAGCGCGGTTCGTTGTAGTAATCTGCCAATTCTCTTTTCAATTGATCGATCTTTTCTTTTGAAGAGAGATCATCTTGAGACATGGCATCCAACAGATCCACGATCCGTTTTTTCTCTGTTTTGATGCGATTACCCATCAAGACGCGCTCTTCTTTTCTATACTGTCTGGCCGTTTCAGGGGTCATTTCTTCAAGTCCAATAGCAATCAAGGGGTTGTTCTGCTTGAAATATTGCGGCAAGTAAATGTTCTTTTTCCCTTCATAAGATTGTTGATCAAAATCAATGGACTTGATGCGATAAGTGATCTCTTCAAAATCTGGTGTGACGTCGACTACAAAGTTGCTTGAATGCATATCGCCCAACAAACGAACAAAACAGCGTTCGTTGAATTTGACAAATTCCTTGGCCAGTCGAGTCTTATTCAGTTGCTCTTGACCCAAATAGTTTTTGATGAACGCATCGCCCGGAATACCAATGATGTGCTCCTCGATCAAGGTATCGGCATGCACAAAATAATTGATCCGGTTCGGGGACAAGAGATGTTCCAATTCCAACCCGTAGATCCTGGATGCATCCGCATTTTTAACATAGAAGTAGTCAAAATTATCGTTGATATCATTAACCACTCGGATGCGAAAAGGCTGTGTGTTTGCATAGGTACAAACATCCACACGATCAATACTCAGGTGCTCCATCACGCTAAGGTCACCTGCCGCTTTTAAGATGGAATAAAGCATTTTCAACGCAGCATGTACCTCTTGCATATCTGCCTGTGGATAGAAAACGCTTTGCCAGAGGGTATCATTGCCTCCACTATCATAAAGAGGAATTGCACTATCGTATCGAAGAAGGTCAGCGTATTCAATCGGCGCTTCCACGAGCCTGTCGTATTGTGAAAGGTATGCTCTTAGGCCTGTGCTGATGGTCACAGGAATCTTCTTCTTACTAATCATAACCATGTCAAAAAATTACACAATAAGCAGTGATGAATTTATGACAATGCTCATGCAATTAGTAACAAGCACTACATAAGCTATTCAAGAAAGTTTTTATCTTTTGTAAATTGAAATTTATGAAAGCTGCAACACTCCCTCTATTCATGCTATTCGCGGTATTGCTAACAAGTTGTGAGCAAAGCAAACCCATTTCACCAGAAGCACTTGCTCAAGGCAAGACCCATGCGCTTACAGCACAAAAAGCGCTTGGGGGTCAGTTGATGAAAGCATTAGGAGAAGGCGGAACCATACATGCACTCAACTACTGCAATCTTGAAGCCGCAAACATCACCAAGCAAGCCTCTGAGAATACTGGTGTGAAAATCAGCAGGGCTTCTGATCAATATCGAAATCCAGCCAATGCAGCTAATGCAGATCAGCTCGCTTATATCAAAAAAGCCAAAGCAGCAATCGAAGACGGGCAAGCACCCACGCCCGAGATCAAAAGGATCAATAAGCAATTGGTAGGCTATTATCCGATCATGACCAATGGCATGTGTTTACAATGCCATGGCAGGCAGGGGAAAACCCTTTTAGCTGAAACACAGGAAAGGATCCAATCACTTTATCCTGATGACAAAGCCGTGGGCTATGATGTCGATCAACTGCGAGGCATTTGGGTGATCGAAATGGATGAAGAATCACTAGCAAACTAGCTTATAGCCGTAGCCCCTCACATTGAGAATCTGAATATTTTCATCTCCAGAAAGCTTCTTTCTGAGCTTGGTAATGAAAACATCCATACTTCGAGCGTTAAAAAAATCATCGCTGCCCCAAAGTGTTTTTAAAATCAACGTACGATCGGTCAGTTCATTTTTATACTTCAGCAAGGTTTCTAATAGCTGTGCTTCGCGGTGCGTTAGCATTTGCTGTTCTCCTTCGATTACCAGTGTTTGCTTCGCCGGATTAAAGCGGAATCTCCCAATCGCCAACTCTTCTGAGCTACTTTTACCATTCGCTCTATTGAGTAAAGATTGGATTCTGACAATCAGCTCCTCCATGCTAAAGGGCTTTTTGAGGTAGTCGTTCGCGCCATAGCCAAAACCCTCCACGACATCCTCCGTGCGAGATTTTGCGGTTAGAAATATGATAGGGATGGCCTCGTCGTGCTTACGAATCTCTTTGACTAGCGTAAAACCATCCATTTTCGGCATCATCACGTCCAGGACTAAAAGCGCTGGCTTGTGGTATTCATATTGTTTTTTCGCTTCGACACCATTCTCACAAAAGATCACGTCAAAACCCCTGGTCTCCAAGCTTTCCTTTACTATCGTGCCTAATGCCAATTCATCCTCTGCCAATAAGATCTTGTGAGTTGCCATGCTAAATAGTGATTGTGAATTTAGTTTCCCTCTCTCTTACCTTAAGATCGATTGTCCCTTGATGCTTTTCGACCATGGCTTTTGAGTAATAAAGCCCAATACCAAAGCCTTTGACGTTATGCACATTACCCGTAGGTACCCGGTAAAATTTTTCGAAAAGGCGTTCTTGCTGCTGCTTATCTAACTTTCCTCCATCATCGATCACTTGCCAAGCGGTTTTTTCTCCCTGCTCACTTAAACGCACCTCCACCTTGTTCCCGCCGTATTTCAATGCATTATCAATCAAATTACTAATGGCATTCTCCATGTGAAAAAGGTCAAGTTCGACCCATTTTTCACTTAGTACACAGCTAAACATCAGGTCCTTTTCCCCTTTCACTAACTCGAATTTCTCGAGTAACTTTTTCGTTAGTTCGACTACCTCCGTTGATTCTTTGGTCAATTCAATTTCATCGGAGTCGATGGTCGCCGTTTCGAGCAACTTCTCGACCATGGTGTTGAGCTTTTTGAGTTGATCAGATGAAATGCCTAAATACTTTTTTGTTTTCTCAAGGTCATTGTTTTGGTTGAAGAGCGCAATGCCTTCAATCGCCGTGCTAATGGTTGCAATAGGCGTTTTAAATTCGTGTGTAATGTTGCTGATCAAGTCATTTTTGATCTCTGCTAACTGTTTTTGCTCATTGATGACTCGATAGAGGTAGAGTAAAGAGCCCACCACGGAACCAATAATTAACAGTGAGATGAGTAAATCGATAGCTCCTTTCTTGAGAATGGCAAGCGATGCATTTTCATAGTGGATTTCTAAGCTTTGATTTCGTGGTAGATAGGTTGATTTAGATGATGAAACAAGTTCGAACTTGGGGTCATCGTCGGTCGAGCGATACTCCTTTGTCATGGTTTTATGCACTAACTGATAAGCAATTGTAATCTTTTTCCGCTCAAGTTCTTGATTCAAATAGCCATTAAGTCTTTCAAAATCTAAGCCTTCATTGCGAAGAGAGGCTAATATCTTTTTGGCCATGAATTGCAACTCTATTGAATCGCCTAATGGTCTAAACTTATTTCTCACTTCTATTTGAGTCAAAGAATCTGGCTGGAGTCGAAGGATCATCCCTGAGTCTTGTTGCATTTTTGTTGTAAAAGAAGAACGAAGACTATCATCTTTCAGCACAAAAGTATTCCAGCCCAAACCATTTTCACTACTTGAAGAAAGATGTATACTACTATCAACAGAAAATTTTCGCTCAATCGTTAGGCCGCTCTTGTTAATTAAGGAATCTGAAAAACTAGTAGCCTCTGCAAAAATAACGACCTCATTTCGGGCACGGTCTGCATAATATGCCTCAACCGCTAGGTCTAAGGCTTGCTGTACATCGCGTTCAAACCGTTGTTTATTGACGCTGTAATTCTGCACATTCGTGTACACCTGAGCAGCCACGGTGACGACAACCGTAACGGAAATAAGGTAAATGATCTGCTTGAATTTCAATGCGTTCATTGCTCAAAGATACTGAGTAAAAGCCAATGGATTTCCTTATCTTAACAGACGTTAACAGTGCTTAACACAGGTCCAGCGAGAGTCGACTATTTTTCTTCCAAAACAAGTCAAGATGCGTATCACATTATTATCCATACTTCTACTAATACCGGCTACATTATTCAGTCAAGACTTCCAAGGCAGGGCTTCCTATCAGTTCTTCAATAACTACAACGATGTGGATTGGGGGAAAAAGGAAATGAGTGATACCGATGTTAAGATGTGGAAATCGAAACTTACTAGAGAATCGCAAACCACATTTGAACTCCTATTTACCCTTAATGAATCGAGCTGGTCTAAGGTCGCTAGTCTTGAAAGCGATGGAAAAGGCGGAGCATCGAAAGGATGGGGAGAATCGCTGGATCAATTGCTGTATAAGAACCTAGAATTACAGCAATTTGCCCTTGAGACGGAGTTGCTTGATAAAACCTTTTTAATTCAGGACGAACTTGAATTACCTGATTGGCAAATCACTACCGAATCAAAAAAGATAGGTGATTATCAAGCGCAAAAGGCGATATGGACTGTAGAGGAAAGCGTACAAAAGTTTGGCTCAGATGATAAAACGGTAGAGCAGAGAGCAATTGTTGCTTGGTATACAACCGAAATACCGATTCCCCAAGGACCTGACAGATACTGGGGCCTACCGGGTTTGATCCTTGAGCTCAAAAATGGACCCATCACTTATATCTGCGACCAGGTCATCATCAATGCTGTGGAACCCGTAAAAATCAAAAGACCTAAGAATGGGCAAAAAGTAACAGCAGAAGAGTTTGAACAAATTGCTCAGGAGAAACAAGAGGAGATTCTGAAGAAGTACAATAAGTCCGGCAAAAAAGGCTAAATCATTCGCTTAACACACGTTAACAGTGGTTAACTAAGTATTTAGATTGAATTGTCTTGATTTGTTGCATCAAAAAAACAAACCCATGAAAAGTTTAACAAAACGTATACTCTTGGTCATCGGCCTATTTGTCGCCGGTATTGTCACACTATCGGCACAGCAATTTGAAGGCAGAGCCTTCTACCAGTCTGCTAGAAAGATGGGCAACTTTTCCATTAAGGCAGAAGGTATCACACCCGAGATGACAGAGCAGTTACAGCAACAAATGGCCAAGCAGTTCCAGCGAGAATATGAATTAACCTTTAATCTGACGGAATCGATTTGGAAAGAGGAAGAAAGCCTAGATGGAGGACCTGCAACGGCTTCCGCTGGTGGTATGATGATACAAGTACAATCCGCTGGTGGAGGGCTTACTTACAAAAACACCGCCGAAAATCTTTTCATACAAGAGACCGAGGTTTTCGGCAAGCCTTTCTTGGTCAAAGATGAATTAGCCCCTAAAGAATGGGAGCTTACTCAGGAAAGTAAAAAAATAGGCAGCTATACCGCTTACAAAGCAATCTACACAGATTACCGAGAGGGCATGTCCATGTCGTTCAATAGCGATGACGACCAGAACGAAATGGAAAAAGTCATTGATACCATCAAAATTGAAGCGTGGTATACTCCGGATATTCCTGTATCACAAGGGCCTACTGAATTCTGGGGTTTACCTGGTCTGATCATGGAGGTCAATGATGGCAGCATGTCTTATGTCTGTACTAAAGTGATCTTGAACCCAGAAGACAAGATCAAGATCAAGCAACCCAGCAAAGGAAAGGAAGTGACGCGAGAAGAACTCAGGACAATCACAGAAGAAAAGACCCAAGAGATGATGAAGAAATACAGCAATGGAGGCGGTGATGTCACCATCAAAATAGGTAGAGGATAAAGCAGAGACCCAAAGGTCAACTCATGAAACAACTAATTTTATTCTTCCTCTTCTTCTCTTTTCTGGCACAGGTCAATGCCCAAGAAAAGGTCAGCTACTTTGGTGAAGTACGCGATACAATAGGAACGCCTTTGCAATTTGCGAATGTGCTAGCTTTAGACACCGCCACCAATCGCATGTCTGCTTTTGCCGTTACCAATGCGCAAGGTCAATTTCGGCTGTCATTAGTAGCCAATAAGCCTTACAAACTTCAAGCGACCTTTATCGGATACTTCCCTTTTGAAGGCGTATTTATTCCAAAAGAAAGTAATAGTGTCCCATACCGTATTGTATTGAAGAATGATGTCAAGCAATTGAGCGATGTTGAAGTCGTACAAGAAATGCCCGTATTGATTCAAGGAGATACGATCACTTACAAAGCGGAGGTTTTTACCAATGGAACAGAACGGAAGTTAGAGGATGTGCTAGAAGAACTACCAGGATTTGAAGTGGACGAAGATGGAGGCGTGAGGGTCCAAGGTAAAGATGTTAGCAAAGTGCTTGTTGATGGCAAGGAGTTCTTCGAGGGAGATACCAAACTGGCCACTAAAAACCTGCCGGCTAATGTAGTCGATAAGGTTCAGGTGCTGCAAAACTACAATGACATCAGCCCTCTCTCTGGGGTCAATCAAAGCGAAGATATTGCCTTGAATATTCAATTGAAAGAAGACAAAAAGAATATCGTCTTCGGCGATATTGAAGCCGGAGGAGGCCCCCAAGAAAGGTATTTTGGACATGCGAATGTTTTCTACTACGGGCCAAAAACAAACATCAACCTGATCGCCGACGCCAATAATATTGGTGAACCGGCCTTTAGCATGAGCGATATATATCGGTTCACCGGAGGGCTGAACAGTTTTGCCAACAAAAGCGGTTCGTCATTCAACATCAGTTCAAATAGTCTTGGCATTCCGATGGCCGAGCGCAATAATGCGCAATCATTGGATAATCAGCTAGGGGCTTTGAACTATAATTTCACGCCTTCTGATGCCTGGCGGATCTCAGGCTTTGCCATTGGGTCACAGGTCGATAATGTGTTGGGATCCGTTTCTCAACGCACCTATATTTTACAACCAGGAGAAAATGAGGAATTGCTGAGCACAGAAACCAACGTACAAAGTCGAGCGGCATTGGGAAAATTGGGCATTAAATATGTACCAAATGCAGACCTTCAGCTGGACTATAACATCTTCGCTCGAATCTCAGACGTCTCGAATACCTCAGCCCAAAACTCTGTTTTTCGTGGCGATGTGAATGAGATCGTCGGAACTAATGCACAAAAACCGACTTCCATAGAACAACAGTTGAGAGGATTCTGGGCAGCTTCAGCCAATGACATCTGGTCTTTTGAAGGAGCATATAAAACCCAGTTTCAAGATCCTTCTTTAGACTTGCTGACCACTCAAAGACCTTTTGCTGCCTTGATCCCCACCACAGGAACAAGTCCCTTCAATTTGTTGCAATTCAAAGAGATCACCACACAAAATCAAGAAGCCGCTCTGAACTATTACCGCATTTTGAACAAGACCAATCACATCAATGTCAGAGTGGGAAATGTATTCACTTCTCAAAAACTTACTTCTTCTTTGAGCGAGCGCCTATCCAATGAAACCGAGGTACCCATCACTGACCCAATTTTTCAAAATGATGTGGATTTCACTTTTAGAGACTTCTATGCTTCCGTCTTGTACAAAACTAAAATTGGAGATTTAGAACTGACGCCAAGCATCAACCTGCATTACTATGATATTGACAATATACAACCTGCTGGAAACACAGGGTTTGACAAAACCCTCTTACTGCCCGCCCTCAATGCACGTTATCGATTCAGAAGCTCACACTCTCTCACTTTTAATTATTCCGTGAGTGCCGATTTCACCGATGTGCAAAACTTTGCACAAGGCATTATTGTCAGGAACTACAATAACCTCTTTGCGGGAAACCCCATGTTGCGCAACAGTTTGTACCACAATGTCACCTTGAACTACTTCAACTTCAATATGTACAACTTCCTGAACATCTATGGTGGGCTCAACTATTCCAGACGCCTCAATGATGTGAGCAATATTATTGAGTTTGATGGTTTGGAGAGGATCAACTTACCGATCAACATCGACGCCGCCAATGAGATCAGTTCAGCCTATGCGAGCATAGACAAAAGATTCGACGCCTTAAAGTTGAGCTTAAGCGGAAACTGGTCAATTGCGACAACCAACAACATCATTTCGGATACGCGCAATGTGAATGAGTCCTTCAATCAAACCTACCGTTTGGGAGTAGATACACGACTTTGGCAAATCTTCCAATTAGGATTGGCCTACTCGCTGAATCTAAATGATTATCAAGGGTTGGGAAACTCCAATCGATTTGAGAACCATAGCCCTTCAGCCAATTTGGAATTTGATTTTCTTAAAGGATTCACCTTCGAAGCGGATTATGCCTACAATCGCTATGTCAATAACGAAACTGGCAATGAGCAAACCTTCGACCTGATGGATGTTGAACTCCGCTACAGAAAAGAAGGAAGCCCTTGGGAGTTTAAAGTGCAAGGCATGAACCTATTCGATACCCGAGGTGTACGAATGGATTCATTCAACGAAAGTTTGATCAGCACTTATGAGTACTTTATCCAGCAGCGCTATTGGGTATTTACTGTAATGTTTGATCTATGAACGATCCGAACTTTTAACGTCATTCCAGCGTCGCTTTATTGCTGAAGCTTTAGCGGAATGAAGAGCCTGCCTGCGCGCAGCCGCTTCGGTAAAAGCAGGTCTCCTTCTTCCAAAGGTGAGATTCTTCTCCCAATAGCTGTCGGGACGTCCTTCGGGATCCCTCTGAATGACGTTCTTTTTTCGTCACTCAGAGCGCAGCGAAGAGTCTCCTTATTAGAAAGCTTATTAAATTGAAAGCACTTAAACACAACACAATGCCTTACGGAGGAACAATTTATATTCTTACCAATTGACATCACACAACACTTTATGTTGGCGTCACCTCAGAGATACAATTCAGGTTAAGACAACATCTTGATAAAGAGGATCTAAAAAGTTTTACTGCTCGGTATAACTTAAATAAGCTCGTGTATGTAGAACCTCTAGATCATATTGATACTGCTATTCAGCGTGAGAAATATATCAAAGGTAAAAGTAGAAAGTGGAAGATTAAATTGATCGAATCAATTAATCCAGACTGGAAGGATTTAGGGCCTGAAATATTGGAGTGGTAAAATTGGGTGTATCTAATAGGGAGATTCTTCGGTCGTCATACTTCCTTCCTCTGAATGACGATGAGTTTTTTAAAAACGACAACTAAAAAAAGTATCGTCACTCAGAGCGGAATGTAATGGAGCGAAGAGTCTCCTAAATGATAAGGAGATTCAGCGGTCTCCGGACTAACTATCAGGATACCTCTGAATTACGCTCCATATGATAAATGTCGAAACTAACTAAGCGAAGAAACCCTTAATACAAGACACTACATAAGCCTGCTCTTCCTTTGTGATCCCGGGGAAAAGTGGCAACGACAAACTCTCCTTTTGAAGCTGATAAGCAATTGGAAAATCCTTTGGCGTCAATTTCATTACCTCATAGGCCTTGGTAAAAGGTAGTGCTGCTGGGTAATGGACCTGGGTTTGAACGCCTTTCTCCTTCAGATAGGCTCTCAATTCGTCTCTTTGTGGTGTCAAAATCGAGAAGACATGAAAGACATGATCAGCTAATTGAGGCAAATGAATGGGCAGGTCTTGAAGTGAATTTATGTAGTCTTCCGCAGCCTGTTGACGTTGCGCATTCCATTGGGCAAGGTGGGGAAGCTTTAAATTGAGGATAGCCGCTTGCAGCGTATCCATTCGGCTATTACTTCCCGGAAATTCGTGACTGTGTTTGTCAGGTGCCCCATGGTTCGCCAGTCTTCTCACCTTCTTGGCCAGTTGGGCATCATTGGTGATCATGCAACCTGCATCGCCCAAGGCACCAAGATTCTTGGTCGGGTAAAAACTGAAAACGGCGGCATCTCCAAAAGTACCCGCTTTCTTTCCCCCGCTTTCAGCATAAATCGCTTGCGCACAATCCTCAATCACCAGAAGATCATGCTGCCTGGCAAGCTGCATTAGCTGATCCATTTCACAGCATTTACCATACAGATGCACTGGGATAATGGCTTTCGTTCGTGAAGTAAGCTTTGTCTCAATTTGAGACGTATCGATCAAACCATCGAGCCCCACATCCACAAAAACGGGAGTTGCTCCCAAATTGCTAACCACTTCAGCATCCGTAATCCAGGTCATGGCGGGCACCAAAACCTCATCTCCATGGCCAATGCCCAGCGCCTGTAAAGTCAACTGCAAGGTATCCGTACAGTTTCCGGTTGAGATGCAATGAGACAGCTCATGGATTTTCGCAAACTGTCTTTCAAATGCAGTCACCGCTTGACCGTACACGAAATACGAATCATCGAGAACTTGGGCAAAACAAGCTTTTAGCTCATTTTCCAGCGGTTGATGAATTCTATAAAGGTCAAGAAAAGGAACTTGCATGGCTGAATTTAAATCAATTTTCTACAGCAACCATAACCGTTTAAAAGGGGTATTCTGTAAATTCAATGGAAACCAACCCTTTTTTGCTCATGGCGACACCAGAAGAAATGCTTCAAACCATGTTGGGGAACTTGAAAGAAAAGACCGGCAAGATCCTTGACGAATGGCACCAAGTACTCAAAGCACATGACCCCGCTAAGCATGGTGATGCCATGAAGGTATTAAAAGGAGACCACGGCGTCTCACATGGTTATGCTAACCTGATCTCCCAAACCTTTTTTAAGCCTGAGCTCCTTGAAGACAAAACAGCAAAAGGAGATCAAGACGAAACCCTATTAGAAGGAAAAGAGCCCATTGCGGATCTTTTTCTCGCGACTAAAACCCTTTTCTCTGAGATTGAGGGTGAAGTAGAATTTGCCTATAAGAAGACCTATATCAGTTTGAGAACACCGAAAAAACAGTTTGCCTTGCTACAGCCCAGCACCAAAACAAGGGTGGATGTCGGGTTGAACCTTAAAGATGTAGCGCCCTCAGGAATGGCCGAAACTGCCGGAAGTTGGAACAGCATGGTTACCCATCGGATCAAACTCACAAGCATTGATCAAGTCAATAAAGAGCTGAAAGAGTGGTTGCAAAAAGCATACGATGCGAACAAATAAGTTTCAGCCTATCCAATTTCAAGATCTTGATGATCTCTATGCCTTTTTGCCCGAAGATCAAGTGCAAATGGTCAAAGCCTTGAGGGCCTTGGTCTATGAATGTATTCCTGAGGCTCAGGAAAAACTCTCCTATAATGTCCCTTTCTTCCGGATCAAAAGAACTATTTGTTATATCTGGCCAGGAGCAGTCCCATGGGGTCATGGTAGCGAGGGAGTTAGTTTTGGTTTTTATAAAGGCTATCTACTTGACGATCCTGAAGGTTATTTAGACAAGGGCAAGAAAAAGATCATTAGGAATAAAACTTACCTCAATATTGCCGAAATTGATTTCAATAAATTGAGAGGTTTTCTGTTTCAAGCCCTGTTGATCGATACTGAAAACCTTACATAATTAATCAAGCGCAACATGTCTAACCAAGACCTTATCATTGAAGAAAGAAGCCGAGACATCGGCGCCTTTTTGGTCGGCAGGCTAATTCCCTTCAGAAAGAAACGAATGGTCGGTCCATTCATTTTTATAGACCACATGGGGCCTTCTACCGTGAAACCGGGCCACTATTTAGATATTGGTCAACATCCACATATCGGCCTCTCTACACTCACTTATCTCTTCGAAGGCGAGATCGAGCACAGAGATACTCTCGGTACCCAACAGCGCGTGGTACCTGGTGGCGTTGGCTGGATGACGGCAGGAAAGGGTATCGTCCATACCGAAAGAACACCGGAAGACCTTAGAGATGGCCGAGAATTTACTTTGCATGGATATCAAATTTGGGTAGCGCTGCCTAAAGATCAGGAAGAAATGGCCCCACAATTCTCTTATACTAGTCCAGATGCACTACCTACTTGTTCTGATGATGGAATTGATTTTAAGCTCGTGGCGGGCCATGGCTTTGGTAGAAAATCACCCGTGCCCGTCTTTTCTGATCTCTTCATGGTTGATGTGCGTACGGTGGATGAAGCGCTGTTAAAGATCAATGGGCAATTGAAGGGAGAAATTGGCGTCTGCATTGTGGAAGGATCTATTGAAAGCGGCAATGAAAAAATTGAAAAAGGCAACATGCTGATTTCTAAAGAAGAGCACCTCTGTGAATTGGTCATTGGAAAAAACAGCCATTTACTGTTGTTCGGAGGAACGCCTTTTGAAGAGGAGCGCCAGATCTTTTGGAATTTTGTGGCCTCAGACAAGGCGTTGATCGAAGCCGCAAAAGAAAAATGGAAAGAGAAGAAATTTGAAATGCTAACAGATGACAATAGTTATATTCGAATACCTTAACGCGTACAGATGACCTTTCAAGAAATACATGATACCGCGCAAGCGAAGATCAATTCAGCGGAGAAAAAGAGTCATCAGCGACTACTTCATGGCGTCGCTAAACTCATGAAAGCCTTGGAAGAGAAAGAAGTGGATGCGTCTCAACTTTCTGAAGAGTTGAGCGCTTTAAATGAAGCAATCAGTGAAAAAACCAACATTGGACAAATCAGAAACCACTATAACTGCATCCTTAAAAAAGTCAGAGAAACCTATGGTTATATAAACCCTGGATATTATCAAACACAATGGATGGCGATCGGCATGGCTGCCTTTGGACTACCGATGGGCGTAGCTTTTGCTTTAGCCATCGGTAATATGGCCTTTATGGGGATCGGTCTTCCGATTGGCATGCCAATAGGTATGGCGATTGGTCTGTCAAAAGACAAAAAGGCTAAAGACGAAGGAAAAATGCTTACCCTTTAACTGATGGAAGTCATCTTTCAGAAGCGGACAACTCCTTACATTCCAAATAAGATTTTTTAAGCTATGTCCAGTTTCCGTATCAGGCCAAGGTTCAAGGAAGAACTTTCACTCACAAAAGATAGCTTCAAAGAGAAGATTAGTGGCGCTCTCGAAAATTCAACAGAATGCGTCGGCTTGATCTCTGATGCCTATTGTGTACTCAAGATCCCAACGCAGGAGCGCCATTATTGGTCGCCCCAGCTAACCATTACCCTAGAAGCAGAAGATGGAGATGAGCACATTACAGTAAGAGGACTTTATGGTCCAAAACCTAGCGTTTGGGCAGTCTTTTTTATGAGTTATGCAGCCTTGGCCGTGCTCAGTCTATTTGCCGGAGTCTATGGTTTGTCTCAACTTATGCTCGAAAAACCAGCACCAATTTTATGGTCAATCCCCGTATTAGGACTGATTGCCTTGGTTCTTTATTTAGTTGCGCAAGGCGGGCAAAAAATTGGCGCAGAGCAAATGTTTCGTCTCCACCATTTTTACGAAGCCGTGATGAAACACCATGTAAAAATTGATTGACACTTTCAATTGAATAATGCCGTCACAAAAAAATACCCGGGCTTTACTACGTCCCGGGCTTTACAAATAAACTACTAACTGTATGAATAAGATTACTTGACGTAACCTAAATTTTCGATTGCCATAGAATGGTTTCAACTATCGTACCAATTCTAATCTATATACTCTATAGATACGATTTCCCCCCTCAAGGTTTCATGGGGCAGGTTATTTTAACTTTAATTAACCGTTAAGTATGCCGATCTCTCAGCATGTACCAATTCCATTTAACTAGGATTCTTTAAAAGAATCATTTAGCTTAAACGAAATTTTTAGTTATGCTCAAACTATCTCTCCTTCAAGCATTCAGGCATTTACGTAAACAAAAATTCTTTAGCAGCCTTAACATCATTGGTTTGAGCCTGGGTATCGCAAGCTCTATTTGGCTCATCCTTTTCTTGCAAAATGAGCTCACTTTCGATCAGCATTTCTCAGATCATGAACGAATATTTCGAGTAGGACATACATTCAAAGCTCCTGGCGTAGAGTTCAATACGGCTTATTCTCCTTCCGAATTGAGTCCCATGTTGAAAGACCGCTTCCCTGAAATAGAATCCTTCGCTCGTTTTTTATCCACCCAGGTACCCGAGATCAAGCATAACGATGAGGTATTTACAGAACAACGCATGTACTACACCGACCCTGCTGCACTCGATGTATTTTCCATTCCTTTGCTTTCAGGTGATGAGCAAAACGCGCTAAGCTCACCCAACAGCATGATCATTTCAAAAAGCCTTGCAGAAAAGATCTTTGGCATTGCAGAACCTTTGGGCAAAATACTTAAGGTAAACAGAAGAGACGTCCAGATAACAGGTGTCTTTGAAGACCTTCCGACCAACACACACTTTCAGTTCGAAGCATTGCTTTCTGGAGTGAGAGACAGAGGCTTTGCCATGCAAGACGGCGTATTCAATTCCGAGGCCCTCTGGAATCCAGATTGTATCAATTATATTAAATTTGTTTCTGCTGAAGCGAAAAATAACTTCGTTCAGAAATTCCCAGGCTTCGACAAGGAGTTCTTTGCTCCGTTTGGAGAAATGATCAATGGAGAACACATTCTTTATCTCCAGCAACTAGACAAGATCCACTACGATGATCTCGCTTTGGATGATGATTTCGCGAAGGGCAACAAAGCCAATATCTTAGTCTTTAGTGTCATTGGAATCTCTATTTTGCTCTTAGCCTGTATCAATTACATCAACATGGCCACAGCACAGGCAAGTCTAAGGGCCAAGGAGATTGGTGTGCGCAAGGTTTTGGGTACCGACATTGGCAGGCTACGCCTGAGCCTACTCATAGAATCCATGGTTCAGGTATTGATCGCTTTTACCATTGGCATTTTTTTGATTCAAATGCTTATCGATCATTCCCCTTTACAAAACTGGTTAGGTGTCAACTTTGAATTCACCCTTTTTCAGCAGCCCAGCATCTTCTTCTTGGCCATCTGCCTAGCTTTGGCCACCGGCCTCCTAGCGGGTATTTACCCTGCCTTATACCTTTCCAAGATTGGGACGGTACGAGCACTAAAAGGCAATTGGGTTGCTGGTAAAGGAGGTAACTGGTTGAGACAAGGCCTAGTCACTTTTCAGTTTGTGATCTCAATTGGTGTTTTGATTTCAACCTTCCTCATGAAAGATCAGATCAACTATCTTCAGAACCGTTCCATGGGTTTTGCCCAAGATCAGCTCTTGATGGTGAACCTGCGCGACTCTTTGGCTCAAACTAAATTTTCGGTGTTAAAAAACCAGTTAGAGCAGGCATCAGCAATCGCGGGTGTGACCTCCTCTACCTTTGTACCTGTAGAAGGTATCGGCACGATGGTGTTCAAGGTAGAGAAAGAAGGAGAAATGCTGCAACAAGAGTTCAAATACATCAATGGCGGAACTGATTATATTGAAACATTAGGGATAGAGCTGACTAAAGGACGTTTTTTTGATGAGAACATCACAGACAACTCCCAATACTTTGTGGTCAACCAGACCACAGCCAATCTTTTAGGCTGGGACGATCCGGTAGGAAAGAAAATGGGCTTTTTCCATCAAGAGAATCCAGGTCAGGTGATCGGCGTAGTCAAAGATTTTAACTTCTTCTCTCTTCACAATCCGATAGAGCCTTTGGTCATGGTCTTTAACCGAAACCCCGGTCAAAACCTGATCATTCGCTTTGAGCAAGATCAAAGCCAAGAAGCGATTGTGGCGCTAAATGGAGTATGGACAGATGTTGTCCCTAATTATCCGCTTGACTATCGTTTCCTAAACGAAAGCCTCCGCGCTCAATATGAATCCGATGAGACTCAGAACAAATTGGTCGGCTTCATGACGGCCCTTTGTATCACCATCAGCTTGATCGGTTTGATGGGGCTTACTGCATTTAATGTGGATCAAAAAAGAAAAGAGATCGGAATTCGTAAAGTGCTTGGCGCCATGTCCGTACAGATCGTAGGACTCATCTATGGTAATACACTAAAGCTGCTCTTGATCGCCAGCTTTATTGCTGTACCCATTGCTTATTATACCATGAACCAGTGGTATCAAAATTTTGAATACCAGACGAACATCAATATCCTCTTGATCTTTACAGGAATCATTTCCGCCGTTCTTATCACTTTAGTCCTTGTCAGTACCTTTGTGCTGAATACAGCGAGGAAAAACCCCACGACTGCCTTGAGAAGCGAATAAAAAAAGGCCATTCTCATTGATCGGGATGGCCTTTTTTCATTAATCTGGAAAGTGTTATTTCTTTCCTTTCATGGTCATCGATTCTGCCATCTTGATGGCCTCATAAGCATTGACGATCCCTCCTGAAACAGACAGTTCTTTGAAACGAACATCCTCACCTGTTCCTGGTCGAGAAACGGTCAAGTCGTTCAAGCTCCTCACTGATTTCATCAAAATATCTTTTACCTGATCGGCTGAAAGATCGGGATAGTACGAGAGCAACAGGGCAGCAACTCCCGAAGTGACCGGGGAGGCCATGCTGGTTCCTTGAGCATCTTTATACTCATCACCTGGTGCCAATGAGTAGATCTTTACTCCCGGAGCAAAAAGGTCGACATTGTTCTTTCCGTAGTTCGAAAAATTACCCACATAATTCCCCTCTGAACCCCAGGAAGATGCTCCGACCTCTATCCAGTTCGCCATGTCTGCTTTCCTGCCAATGTAATCGTTCGGAAAGTTTGAGGCCTCGTCTATGTCCTCTGCGCTATTACCAGCAGCATGTACCAAGAGTACCCCCTTCTTCTCTGCATATTCGATCGCCTCGTATACATAATCTGTGTGTGGTGAGTAGGCTTTTCCAAAACTCATGTTGATGACCCTAGCTCCGTTATCGACGGCATAACGAATTGCATTCGCTACGTCCTTATCGCGTTCATCTCCGTCAGGCACGGCACGAATAGCCATGATCTGTACATTATCAGCTACCCCGTCAATTCCAATGTTGTTTCCTCTTTTGGCTGCAATAATTCCGGCTACATGAGTTCCATGGAAATTGTCAGTCCCTTGACCGATCACGTCATTATTTCCATAGCCCACCTCATCAAGCTGATCAGGATTGTCTCCGACAACCTTTCGTGGCTCAAAATCAAGATTATATCGGAACTCGGCATCTTGTGCGATCTGCTCCATGTCTTGAGACAATAGATCGATCATCACCTCCAGCGACATCGTGGTATCGATCATAGTGTACAGCTGCGTCAACATACCTTTACCCATCATTACTACCTCGTCAGTGGATTGCACCTTTTGGATATCTTGGAAGGTCACCTCATCGGTGTAGAGATAGGCTTCAAAGAATTTCTTGTACCTTCTGAGCTGACGATCGATGTTCCCCAGCATCATATTTTGACTTTGTGCCTCTCCAGAAACACGCTCAAAAGTTTCCTTGACCTCTAACCAATAGTCAAATCCAGCTCTTTCACGCTTTTTAAAATCATCAGCGGTTTTGCCTTCATAGATTTTTCTTAAACGTTTATATTCTCTGGTGATCTCATAGGTATCCTTATCCACATTTTGACCATCCTTACCCCCTATAAAATTCCAGCCATAGACATCATCCACATAACCGTTGTTGTCATCATCGATACCATTATCAGGAATTTCATCTTCATTGATCCAAACTACATCCCGAAGGTCTTCATGTTCGATATCAATGCCTGAATCGATCACAGCGACGATGATTTTTTGAGATGTTCTTCCGCTCAATAACTCTTGATATGCTTTTTCTGTACTGACGCCATTCACTTTATCGGCAACCGGATCAAGGTTGAACCAGTTCTGCGGCGGTGCCTGCGCATGTAATACCACTGAGCAGAGCAACAGGGCAAAAACAATTCTTATTCTATTCATTGTTGTATTGAAATTTTCCATTTTCCTTATGTTTAATGCATTCATTGGGCAGAAACACCTCTCCCTGCATGCAAATGTAAGTGCCTTCATTTTTGGTTTGAACAACCCCAACGGCCATTCCCAAATTAAAGTCGGCATCCGACTCTTTAAATGCCTCAGGCAAAAAGGCTGCTGTAAATACGATGGTTTTACCGGGGATGTTTCCCACAAATCGTGCCGTTTCGATCAAGGTGTCCGAACCATGTGTAACCACAACCTGCTTTTGCTCCGATTCTTTGATCAATTTTTTCAGTTGCGAACGGTCCGAATCAGTGATTTCAGTGCTATCCTTTTTAAAAAGCGCCACCGAATCAACACGCGACACCCCTGCTCTTTTCAGAATTGGTAAAAAGGCAGGCTCCACGATCTCAAAGGCATAGCCCTTGTTGGTCTTTGGATACCCCTTATCGATTGTACCACCTGTTTGTATGAAAAGGACATTCACGGCGGCAATATAGTGAGTTCGTCAATATTTAAAACAAGGCAATCGGGTATCTCTTCTCGAGCGTTTCTTTACCTCCCAAAGCTCAAAAGTGAGTGAAAATTCATGAGCGCCACCAGTGGAACCGGCCAATTTGGATACCGTAAAATCGTAGCTATAGCCAAAAGAGAGCTGGCTGTTTAATTCAAGGCCCACCAGCGCGATGATGGATTCATTCTTGATCACTCGATCAACAGATTGAATAGGAATCCCTCGATACCAACCTCCAATAACAAAAGGTTGCAAATAGAATTGAACACCGGCATCTAACTGATTGAATGGGCCTTGTTTTTTGTAATTCAAGGCAAAGGTGGCGCTCCGCTCTTGAAACTGATAGGCAACGGTTCTCAACCTCCTCCCCTTTTTAAAGTTTAATTTAAAGCCCGTATGAACTGAGTACTTACGCTCTAATCGGCTTTCTTCGCCAATAAAGGATTGGTTCGGTTGATTGATGTGGTGAACTGAAAAGCCCAACCATGAACTGCTTGTATAGATCAGTCCACCCGCCGAAGCGCTAACAAAGCCAACCCTAGCGCCTCGCTCAAAGGTCTCGCCACTAGGGCCAATGACTTGGCCATTAACAATGTCGATCTGATTGCCAAAGACGAGCTCCTCAAAATTGACATCCTTATTAAAGTAAGAAAGTTGAACACCAGTACGGAGTACCAATCCTTTCGCCAATTGCAATTTGTAAGAGTAGAGGGCGCCAATCTCTTGTGATTTATAGTCAAGAAATCCTTCAGAATGCTCTGTAATGATGACACCAAAACCACTCTCATATGCCTTTGAAAACCAATCGATGTAGGCCGACATGGTTGTAAAAGAATGGTTGAGGGCAGGCCATTGATTGCGATAATTCACGCCCACGCGGCCCCTATCAGCACCCCCTGCCAGGGCAGGGTTGAGGTATAGTGGTGAAGCATAGAACTGAGAGAATTGTGGGTCTTGTGCCTTCAGATCGAACCCTTTCATCAGTAACAGTGCTGTCACGATGAGGATGACTATTTTTTTGAACTTATTTGAGTAAAGCAAAGATTCCATCTCTTTCTACCTTTAAACCATTAAAACTTATCCCAATCATTTTGTAGATGTAATTGCCATTTTCTACTCGTTTGCTATTTACAAAGCCATCCCACCCTTTTGACTCTACATCGCGCGTACTCCATACTACCTCTCCCCACGTGTTAAAAATGATGAGTTGTACTTCCGTTAAGCCGCGCATTTCAGGTCGAAAGAAATCATTATTGCCATCTCCATTAGGAGTAAAGGCATTAGGGATAATCACCTCATATCCTTTGGTGAGATCAAGTACTGCTCTTTTCTCAGATGTGCAACCTGTTCGGTCGGTTGTGGTGAGCACTACCTCATATTGACCCGGTGCATCGTACACATGAATAGGGTCTACTTCGCTCGATTCGAATCCATCCCCAAAATCCCATTGCCAATCGATGATCTCACCTATGGATTCATCAAAAAAGCTGACCGGGTCTTTGATGGCCAATTCACCCGTTTCATCGAGCGAAAGGGCATTGTAGAAATAATCGGCCTCGCCCAACTCAGGAATGTCGATATCGATCGAGTTCATTTGGAAACAGCCCCTGCCATCGGTTATTTCCAATGTCAGTCGACCAGAAGTAGTCAATAACATCTCACTTGTGTTGCTCTCGCCTCTTGACCAGCTGTAACTGTAATTGCCTAGGCCCCCTTTCACATTCGCCAATACTCTTACTCCGGCAATGCGGTTTTCACAGTCGATGAAGGGTTGAGAAGAGAACCCGATCTGCAAAGGCTCAGGCTGTAATACGGTATATGTACCTTGCTGCGTACAACCGAAAGCATCAGACACTTCTACCACATAAGTCCCGGGCAAAACATCTTCAATGGTAGAGCTAGTGGCGCCGTTCGACCAGCGATAACTATACGGCTTAGTACCTCCTGAAACGATCAAATTGACCCTCCCGCTTTCCGGTTGATTACACGCATCAGCATTTAGAATAAAGGCGTCCAGCGAAAGAGCGGTAGGGTTAACAATGTTAAATACCTGCTGTAGAGTACAGCCTTTTGTGTCTGTCACCAACACGTTGTATTGACCTGGTGTTAAATTAGAAATAGTTTCAGTTCTTGCCCCTGTACTCCATTGTATCGTTACCGGTTCAATCCCTCCCTCAATATTCAGCGCGATAGATGCGTCTCCCGCACCGATGCAACTGATTGGTTCTACCACCGGATTCATCTGAAATAATTCTGGGGAAGCTAAATTGAAATTGCCTTGCACCTGACAGCCGTTCGCATCCGTTACCAAGACAGAGTAGGCTCCAGAACTTATGCCGATGATGTTTTTGGTGGTCTCACCATTTGACCATTGATAGGTATAAGGAGTGGTGCCACCATTTACATTGATCTCAATCGATCCATTTCGATCATTATAGCATTGGCTTTCATTGACGATGGCATTGCCCAAAGTCAATTCATTGGGCTCCGAAACAGTGAAAACTCTTTCTTCGACGCAGCCTTTTTCGTCTCTGACGCGGATGGTATAATCACCCTCGGCGAGGTTAGTGATAGAGGTTCCTGTGTCGCCCGTACTCCACAGCACGTCATAATTTCCTGAACCCCCAGAAATACTGACCGAAATCCTTCCATCATTATCTCCTGCACAGTCCAAGTTGAGCTTGCCATTCGTCTCAATAGTAATGGGCTGATCGGGTTGAGCAATGGTATAATTGACCTGTACCAAACAGGCATTCGCATCGGTCACCGAGACGGTGTACGTACCTGCTCCTAAGCCACCAACGGCACTGGTTCGCTCACCGTTGCTCCACACATAGGTGTAAGGTGCAATTCCGCCCTGAACAGCTACCTGCAAAAGACCTGATTTTTCTCCAAAACACACCAAATCATCTGTTCCTGAAACAGAAGCCGTCAAGGCTTGAGCTGGTTCAGTGATCACTACTGAAGCAGTGGTTGTACAGCCTCCTTGATCAGAAATGACGACATTGTATAGGCCTGCATTCAAGTCATTAAGAATTGCAGAATTACCTCCATTGTCCCAAGTGTAACTGTATACCCCGCTGCCTCCGCTCACATCCAACTCAATCAGCCCCGTGGATGCTCCTTTGCATAACACGTCTCGCTTCTTTACTTGCACCTTGAGGTCTGAAGACTCTCCCACAACCGCTGCCGTGTTGATTGAACAGCCATTGGCATCGATCACTGTGAGGTTATAGGTTCCAGCAGCAAGATCGAATTGATCTGGCGTTGTGCCTCCATTAGACCACACAAAATTATAGGGTGCCTGCCCTCCCGTAACTACGGCTTTAATACGCCCATCGGCAGCACCAAAACAAGAGGTAGGGGCCACATCAAATTGAATTGACAAGGCCTCTGGTTCTGCAACCGTGTAGTTACCTGAAAACGTACAGCCCTGACTATCTGTAATCGTCAAGGCATAATCTCCTGCAAATAACCCACCCTGATCTTCTTGATTGGATCCATTCGACCAAGCATAGGTATAAGGTGCCGTTCCTCCTGTTGGTGTTACCTGTATCTGACCTCCGGGTTGGCCATTACATGTAACATCAATGATGTTGACAGAGGCATCTAACGCAGCGACTGGTGCCTGAATGATAATGTCCTTGGTAATTTGACAGCCTTTGTTATCCGTCACCATCAACTGATAACTGCCACCATCTAAGCCCGAGAGATCTTGAGTCGTTGCCCCATTTGACCAGGCGTAACTGTAGGGCAGGTTTCCTCCAGAAACGGTTACATCGATGCTACCATCGGCAGCACCAAAACAACTTACATTCGAAGTGATTTCATTGATTACCAAACTTAAGGGTTCCTGTATGGTATAGGTGTGGGTCGTGGAGCAGCCATTCGCATCGGTGACTGTTACTGCGTAGGCTCCAGGAGGGAGTGCCGTAAGGTCTTCCGTGGTTTCTCCGTTCGACCATGAATACGTATATGGACCTACGCCACCTACGGGCGAAATGTCAATAGTACCGTCATTGTTACCATTGCAAGTGACATCTTCCACGATCGCTGAAACCGAGATCTCACTTGGACCACCGACCGTAAAATTTGTGACGACAGTACAGTTGTTCGCATCACGTACATTAACTTGATAGATGCCTTGGCTCAGGCCCGCGATATCCTCTGTGGTCGCCCCTTGATTCCAGGCAATGGTATAAGGAGAAGACCCTCCAGAAATGGTCAGATCAATTGCTCCTTGATTATCTCCAAAGCATCTTTCATCGGTCACGACCCCGCTGGCCACAAGTGCAGCAACTGGCTCGTTAACGGTATATTCCTGTGTTGTGATACAGCCATTTCCATCCGTAATAGTGACTGTATATGTTCCGCCGACAAGATTGAAAATGTCTTTTGTTGTTTCGCCATTCGACCAGCTATACGCATAGGGCGCAACACCTCCGGAAACATTCTGCTGAACATTTCCATCAGCAGCACCGAAACAGGTCACATCATTCACTGTGCTGACGAGATTGAGGGCTAATGGCTGCGTGATCTCAAAGTTTCTTATCTGTGTACATCCTGAAGCATCTACTACCGTCACTTGATAATTGCCTGCAGACAAGCCGCTTACATCTTCTGTCGTTTCTCCGTTCGACCAAGTGAAGGTATAGGGTGTAGTTCCGCCTGAAACCGTTAGATCGATCGCACCCGTTGCGACACCATGACAAACAATATCTGTGTCAACTCCGCTTACCTGCAAAGCAGGAGGCATGGCAATGGTATACGTTTCTGTGACAGCGCAGCCATTAAAGTCTCTTACAGTCACCTGATAAGTACCAACACTTAAACCGAAAACATCTTTCGTGGTTTCCCCATTGTTCCAACTGTAGGTATAGGGCGCCGTACCCCCCGTTGGATTCAGCACAACGGAACCATCGCTACCACCAAAGCAACTAATGTCTGACGGGGTTCCATTGGCAACCAAAACAGCAACAGGCTGACTAATGGTGATGCTTTCCACAATGGAGCATCCATTCGTGTCAGTCACTGTGACGTTGTAATTACCAGCATTTAGCCCAGAGAGATCTTCCGTAATACTCCCCGTATCCCATGAATACGCATACGGAGCTGTTCCCCCAGTAACCGTAATATCAATGGCTCCGGTACTATTTCCAAAGCAATCTACATCGGTAAAAGTGTAGGCTAGATTTAATGTAATCGGTTGAGTGATGGTAAAGGTTTGGTTCACCGAGCACCCTCTGCTATCCGTTACATTGACGGAATAGGTTCCAGGAGCTAAGCCCGTAACATCTTCTGTGGTCTCACCATTGGACCAGGCAAAGGTATATGGCCCTTCGCCTCCACTCATGGAGACATCAATGCGGCCATCATTCGCTCCGTTACAGGTGACATCTGTCGTGGTGCCTGTTAACACCAATAGCGGTGGATCTGTAATGGTATAGCTTGCCGTTTCTGTGCAGCCATTGTTATCGGTCACGGTTAAATTATAGGTCCCTGCTGGCAAGCTATTGAGGTCCTCCGCCGTACTTCCGTTCGACCAATTGAAGGCGTAAGGAGCGGTACCTCCAGAAACCGTCACATTGATGATGCCATCCGCCGCTCCATTACAGGTGATCTGACTAGCGCTACCTGTTACAGTCAAGACTGAACTAGGTTGTGTGATGGTCATGTTTTCAGTGATGGTGCAGCCCCTGCTATCCGTTATGACTACCGAATAATTTCCTGCAGCTAGTGCATTGACGTCTTCCGTGATGGCACCATTCGACCAAGAAAAAGTGTACGGGGCGGTACCTGCGCTTACGGTAAGGTTTATCAACCCCGTACTTTCACCAAAACAACTTACGTTTGCCTGACTAAATGTGGCGCTCAACGCAGTTGGTTCGGTCAAATTAAATAGCTCAACCTGAGTACATCCATTACCATCAGTGATGGTGACGGTATAGTTACCGGGTGCCAATCCTGTTCTATTGGCAGCTGTTTCCGTGACATCATCGGCCCACGCATAGGTATATGTTCCTGTTCCTTCTGTTGGGTTTAATTGTATCTGCCCGTCAGCTGCACCATTACAAGTGATACTAGTCACCGTAGCGTTTCCTGCCAACGGCGCTGGCTGAGTAATGGTAAAATCAATGAATTTGGTACACCCATTATTGTCAGTCACCGATACATTGTAATTACCTGGAGCCAATCCGTTTAGATCCTCTGTGACCGCCCCATTTGACCATGCATATGTATACGGCGCCGACCCACCCGTGACGACAAGGTCAATTGAACCGTTATTCGATCCATTGCAAGTCGCATTCGTTTTTGATCCTGCTAATGAAAGCACAGTTGCCGGCTCAGTTAGGGTGATGTTCAAGGTGATATTACAGTTTTCGGTGTCACGTATGGTAACGGAGTAAGCCCCCGCTGTCAGGTTACTAACATCTTGCGTTGTGGCACCATTCGACCATAGATAAGAATAAGGAGCCGTTCCTCCGGAAGGAGTAATGTCGATCGCTCCAGTAGACCCTCCTCTACAAACTAAATCCGTCTGGGTAAAGGATGTAGTAAGTGGCGCTGGATTATTAACCGTATAATTTTCTGTAATAGAACAGCCATTGCCATCTGTGATGGTCACAGAATAATTTCCATCGGCTAGGCCTGTCCTGTTATTGCTGGTAGCACCATTATCGGCCCAGGAATATGAGTATGGAGCGCTTCCTCCTGAAACGGCCAAGAAAATACTCCCATCATTGGCACCACTGCATGTAATGTCATTCACTGTCGCGTTACCGGTGAGTACACCAGGTTGAGAAAGCGTGAGGGATTCCGTGACACTACAGCCCCCTGCATCTGTTACCGTTACACTATAGGTACCAGCGGGCACGCCATTTACGGTTGCCGTGGCATCACCTGTACTCCAATTATACGTATAAGACGCTGTACCATTCGTAGGTGCCACAGAAAGAGACCCATCCGCGAGGCCATTGCAGCTAGGCGGGGTAAGCGAAGCATTAATCGCTATTCTAACCGGATCATTCAAGGTGATATTTTCGACATAGGTACATCCTGAATTATCCGTCACCGTGACGGTATATATCCCTGCGCTTAAACCATTGGCAGTAGGACCCGAATCGCCATTAGACCAAGAATAGGTGTAAGGTGCTGTTCCGCCTGACATAGCAACTGTTATGCTTCCATCATTGGCACCAAAACAAGAAGGAGAATTCAAGGTTTCACTCGCTTTTGATATTGGAGCAGCAGGCTCACTGATCACCAGACCAGCGGCTGTCGTGGTACATCCGTTAGCATCGGTAACGGTCAAAGAGTAGGTGCCTGCCGTTCGATTTGGTAGATTACGACCGGTATTTCCGGTACTCCAACTGTAAGTATAGGGTGCGGTTCCTCCTGTCACATTGCTCCTGATTCTCCCTGTGTTGTCTCCGAAACAAGCCACGTCACGGATATCCTGGTTGATGGTGAGCACAGCCGGTTCGCCAACCGCAAATGTCTCTACATCTATACAGCCTGAGTTATCAGTAATGGTTACCGTATAATTACCCGCACTCAAACCGGATATATTTTGTGTGGTCGCGCCATTAGACCAAGCATAGGTGTAAGGACCAACGCCACCACTCACCGACAGATTAATGCTTCCATTCGCCTCACCATTACAAAGCGCATTGTTAATGGTGGCTGTCGGGACGATCTCCGGTGGAGAACCTACTGTATAATTCGTTGTGATGATGATGCACGGATTACCTGAAGGGTTAGCATCTGAAATCTCGAGGAAATATTGCCCAGGAGCTAAGCCAGTAGCGTCTTGATTTGTGGCCACTACAGCATTGTCGCTTACCCGAATCCAACGATAGGAATAATTGCCCCAGCCTCCTGCCACGTTGATATTGATCGCACCGTCGCTGCCATTGAAGCAGGTGGCATCGCTTACGCTAGCGCCATTGTATTGTAAATAGTTTGCAGGTTCTGTGATGGTGAAGGTAATAGTACCCGTACACCCATTGACATCTTCTACCTCGAAACGATAATCTCCTGCCCCTAAGCCGCCTAAAGTAATGATAGGCGTAGTACCTGTTCCGGTTTGGACCTGATTTCCATTGGCATCATTAAACAACTCCCAAGGATAAGGAGGATTTCCATTTGCCATCGTGATGATGACCTGGGCATCTTGATTATCACGACAAGTGACATCATTGACCACTACCGATCCTGTAAGATCTGGTGGATTGGTAATGGTATAGGTAGCATTGATCGCATCTCCATCATTATCTGTGACCGTTACAGAATAATCATCGGGCGCTAAACCATCTACGAAAAACGAATTTCCACCGACAACCGTCCCTCCACTATTTCTCCACACATAATTATAAGGGGCGGTTCCGTCTGTGACGCTGATGGTAATACTCCCTACACAACTATTGATATTCACACTGGCGATAACAGGGGTTGACTCCTTTTCTACACCATGTAGTGGCGCCATGCATACGATAAGCATGCCTGAAAGTAATAGTACTTTTCTAAGCATAACGTAGGCCCTGTCTCTAATCAAAAGATCCATAGTACTCTTGAGAACAATAATGTTTAGGTTAAAATGCCTACCAATTTTGGTCTTTAAATGGCCCTATACAAGTGTTTTGAATGCTTTATAGATACGCTTTTGTGTAGATTAAAGCCGAATTTTTGAAAAAGGGCATGAATTGCACTTTTCAAATAGAATATCAATAGCGATTTTCTATATTCATTGGTGATTTTATTGTAAGTGAAGTGCATAATCTTCCCTCAAGCGGGCAATGGCGTTAATCTTTGTGAAAAACGCAGTCAAATTGGTCGTTGACAGGAGAAAACCACCATATTTGAACCTTGTGTAAAGCCAACAACGCTTACACGTTCATGTAAGTAATGTGTAATTGTAAGCGCGAAATTTTTATTTTAGCGCGCTCAGTAAAAAAACTGGTATGGAAGAGGTAGTTAACGCAGAAATGAAACAAGCGCACCAAGAAAAGGTGAGTCGTGTCGCAAGCGAAGTAGGGAAAGTCGTTGTGGGACAGGAATACATGGTCAATCGGTTGATGGTTGGTTTATTCACCAACGGTCACGTACTTTTAGAAGGTGTACCCGGGATCGCCAAAACCCTTACGGTCAATACGCTCGCGGATGTGTTGCATCTCGACTTCCAACGAATTCAATTTACACCTGACCTACTCCCTGCCGATTTGATCGGTACAATGATCTATAATCAGAAGAAGGCGGAATTCGAGGTAAAAAAAGGGCCTATTTTCGCCAATGTCGTATTGGCCGATGAGGTGAACCGTGCCCCTGCGAAAGTGCAATCTGCTTTGCTTGAAGCCATGCAGGAAAAAACAGTAACCATCGGAGAGCACAGCTACCAACTGGACCGACCATTCTTGGTGTTGGCCACACAAAACCCAGTAGATCAGGAAGGAACGTACAGCTTACCAGAAGCCCAAATTGACCGTTTCATGCTCAAAGTAAAGGTCGATTATCCTTCAAAAGATGAGGAAATCGAAGTGATGCGCAGAATGTCGAACATGAAGTTCAAGCCGGCAACGGAGACCTTACTGACGAAAGAAGATATTTTCGCCATCCGAGATGAGGTGAATCAAGTAACCATTTCTGAATCGCTTGAGCGCTACATCATCGAATTGGTTTTTGCTACACGAAGTCCAAAAGACTATGGCTTAACCGACGAAGCCTATTACATGCAATTTGGTGCGTCGCCGAGGGCAAGTATTAACCTCAACCTAGCAGCAAAAGCCATCGCCTTCTTTAACCAAAGAGATTATGTGCTTCCTGAAGACATCAAAGAGATAGCCAAAGATGTACTGAACCACCGAATCATCTTGAATTATGAAGCGGAAGCCGATGGAATCAGCACGGAACAGATTATCGAAAAACTGCTTCAAAAGATCCCAATCAATCATTAAGATGGAACGTTAACTTTGGCTTAACATTCAACATATTTTCTTAAAGTCCGCCGACCCCTTTCTTAACAGAGGCGTAAAGTGTTTTTGATAAAATCCCGTCACTTTTGTGATGTAATTTTCAAAACCTAATCAAAAACATGAAAAATTCTGTTAAACAATTATTCCGTCTAATGCTCTCATTAGCGGTAATCTTTACCATTACCTCTTGTGGTAATGATGACGATCCAACTCCTAATCCAGGTCCTGGAGAAGATAACACAATTAGTGGCACAATCACCGAAAACACAACTTGGGAAACAGGCGAAACCTACATACTTTCCGGTAGAGTAACTGTTGTGAGTGGTATTACACTTACAATCGAGCCCGGTGTAGTAGTAAAAGGACAACCTGGAGAAGGAGCGAACTCTAGTGCATTATTGATTGCCCGAGGTGCGCAACTTAACGCCAACGGTACAGCTGCGCTTCCAATCATCTTTACAACAACAGCCGATGAGATTACACCTGAAGACCTAGCGGCAGGCAACCTCGCTTCACCGAATCTTACGCCTACGCAAAGCGGACTTTGGGGTGGCCTATTGATCTTAGGAAATGCACCGATCTCAGCATCAGGAGGTGCAGAAGCTGTACAAATAGAAGGTATCCCTCCTTCTGATACCAATGGCTTGTATGGTGGTAACAATGCAACCGACAACTCAGGTGCTATCCGATACATTTCGATTCGCCACGGTGGTTCAGATATCGGTGAAGGAAATGAGATCAACGGGTTGACGCTTGGCGGCGTTGGTTCAGGCACTACTATCGAATATGTAGAAGTGATTGGCAACAGAGACGACGGAATCGAATATTTCGGAGGAACTGTCAACACCTCAAATACGCTCGTATGGAATGCTGGCGACGACTCTTATGATTCCGATCAATCATGGGATGGTACAGCGAACAACTTCATCGCCGTTCTTGGCCCTAATTCAGATCACGGCATGGAAATCGATGGGCCAGAATCTGCAACGAATCCTGATGGTGTGAATAAGTTCACTAACGGAACCATCGTTGGCAATGCTGAAACTGCCGATGGTGAATATGCCGACCTCAGATCGAATGCTAAAGTGAGCCTAACCAACATCTATTTCTTGAATGGAAAAAGTTCATCTGATCTTGAGCTTGACAATAACGGTGTTGCACAAAACTATTTAGACCAATTGATCAACTTCTCTGGTCTTCAATTTAATGAGAGTCATTTGGCTGCTGCAGATCAGCGCGTGATCGGTGATATCATCATTGAACGAACTGGCGATGGAGAAACCGCATTAGACGTTTTCACAACGCGTCCATTAGATGCTACTGTAGAAGTAGTGTCTAGCCCTACGGTAGGAGCAAACACTGCTGCATTTACAGGATGGACTTGGGCGTCTGCGGCCGGCGGATTAAATGGTCTTTAAGAGTACAGAGATTAAGATTACATATTAAAGTATTAGGGTGCTCACTTAAGAGCGCCCTTTGTTAATAAAAATGATTATGTTTTTGAAAAGGACTTTACTAATAACACTTTTTGCCTTGATCGCTGGGTTATCATTTGCGCAAAAAGGAACTATTCGAGGTACTATTTTTGAAGGAGACACTGGTTGGCCTATGTATGGGGTGCAAGTGTTGATCAAAGAAACAGGCGCTGGCGCCGTGGCCGACTTGGATGGTAAATTTGAGATTCAACTTGAAGCAGGTACTTATACATTGCAAGCAAGCTTTGTAGGTTTCCAATCACTTGAGGTAAGTGGTGTTGAAGTGAAAGCCGGTGAAGTCACTGTTTTGAATAACCTACAGATCATCGAAGCAGTTTCTGAACTTGAAACAGTGGTGGTCACAGCAGAGGCCATTCGTACGACGGAAGCCGCGTTGCTTACCGTTAAAAAGAAATCGGTTAACCTGATGGATGGAATCTCCGCTGCCAGCTTTAAGCGAATCGGAGACGGCGATGCTGCCGAAGCATCCAAAAGAGTGCCTGGTGTATCAATTGAAGGGGGTAAATACATTTTTGTCCGAGGTTTAGGCGATCGCTACACAAAGTCAATCCTAAATGGCATGGACATCCCAGGCCTTGATCCGGATAGAAACACAGTTCAAATGGACATCTTCCCTACAAACGTCCTTGACAATATCATCGTATTAAAAAACTTTACGCCTGATCTTTCTGCAGACTTTACCGGGGGTATCGTTGACTTGCAAACGAAAGACTTCACTGACCAAAAAGTGCTGACAATTTCTGGTGGCTTGAGCTATGCCCCTAACATGCATTTGCAAAGCGGATACCTGACCTATAATACAGGAAGTACCGATTGGTTAGGTTACGACGATGGAACAAGGGAGATTCCTACAGGAGGAAGAACGGATATACCGTTTCTTGCAGATGCATTGGGTAACTCTGCAGCTGCAGCTGATTATGAGGCGATCCTAGGTGGTTTTAATCCAAACATGGCAGCCTTTGCAGATCAAAACTTCATGGACTTTAGCTTGAGTGCTAGTACCGCAGACCAAGTTGCTTTGGGCAATAGCGGTCTTAAACTTGGCTATAATTTCTCCCTTTCTTACAAAGGCGAAACTGACTTTTACAAAGACGCACAATTTAGCACTTGGGGTAAAGACAATGACCTGTCGGTCAACGAGATGAACCTTAGAGAAGATCAAAGTGGTGCCTTTGGTACGAGATCCGTACTACTTGGCGGCTTAGCGGGCCTTGCTGTCAAAGGAACCAGCTCAAAATATCGCTTGAACTTCATGCACCTTCAAAATGGAGAATCAAATGCGGGTATTTTTGACTTCTTAGGCCGAAACCAAGGGTCTAACTTCGATGCCATCCAGCATAATTTAGAGTACAAGCAACGTTCATTGACTAACCTATTCTTGGGTGGTAACCACTTGATTAAAGGTGGTCTTTGGGAGCTTGATTGGAGAGTTTCTCCAACCCTTTCAAAACAGAACGATCCAGATATTCGAGTGACGCGTATTAGAAATGAAGGCAGCCCATCTATCGGAACTGAAGTAGGCCTTCCACAAAGAATCTGGAGAGACCTTGATGAGGTCAACCTATCTTCAAAAGTAGCGCTCGATAGAAAATTTGAATTTAGAGGAGCTGAATCCAAACTGAAATTTGGAGGTGCTTTTAACTACAAGAATAGGGATTTCAACATCCAAAACTTCAATTTTACAGACAATGGTTCGGTCAATGTAACCGGCAACCCTGATGATCTTTTTCAAGAAGACAACCTTTGGAGCAGAAGTGATAATCTTGGAGGACTTTCTTATTCTCCTTTATTCTTGCCAAGAAACCCTAACCAGTACAACGCAGAAGTAAACTCTTTCGGCGCCTTTGCCATGGCAGAACTTGGTGTTTCTGAAACCGTCAAAGCCATTGTCGGAGCAAGAATAGAAGGATATAATCAATTCTATACTGGCACGAACCAAACTGGAACTGTTGTATTCAACAACGAGCCGGTATTAGACGACTTAGACATTTTTCCTTCATTGAATGTGATCTGGACGGTGCAGGAAAACAGAAACATAAGAGCGTCATTCTCGAAAACGATCGCTCGACCTTCATTGAAAGAAGCGTCGTTTGCAGAGATCTATGATCCACTAAATGGTAGAACCTTTATCGGTGGTTTCTTCCAAGACATCGACGTAGTCACTGGAGAAGTGATCTGGGATGGTAACCTTCAATCGACTCGAATCAACAACTTTGACTTGAGGTATGAAATCTACCAACCAGGAGGACAAAGTATCTCATTCAGTGGTTTCTTCAAGTCGTTTGATAATCCAATTGAAATGGTTCAGTATGTTCAGGCTAGAAATAACTTCCAACCAAGAAACGTCGGCGACGCGAGAGTTCTTGGGCTTGAAGCGGAGATCAGAAAACACTTAGGATTCATCACCCCGTCATTAGAAGAATTCACGTTTACAGGAAATGTCACTTATATCAATTCTCAAGTAGACATGAGTGAATCTGAGTTGATCTCACGAAGATTGAATGCAAGAGATGGTCAAACCATTGCAAGCACTCGTGACATGGCTGGCCAAGCACCATACATCATCAATAGTGGAATTTCTTATCAAGGGTATGACAATAACCTCACAGTAGGTCTTTTCTACAACGTGCAGGGCAGAACGCTAACTTACGTAGGTATTGCGGATCGAAATGACGTGTACACCGTACCATTCCACAGCTTAAACTTTAACCTGATCAAAGGATTAGGTGCAGATGGAAAAACACAAATCAGCTTTAAAGTAGACAACATCTTGGCCTCGAAAAGAAGATTAGTATTCTCTTCATACGAAGCAGCTGATCAAAACTTTAGTTTCCTAAATCCTGGTGCCTCCTTTAGTATTGGGATAAGTCACAGATTCTTTGAATAATATTTTCACAAATAATTGAACCCCAGCCCTCGGTTGGGGTTTTTTATTTATGGGTAAAAAAGTTTTGATCACTGGAGGTACCGGCCTTGTCGGCCAACAGCTTATTCCTCTGTTACAAAAAACAGGCTATGAGGTCGCCGTTTTAAGCAGAAGTGCCAATGCTGAAAGTAGCGTGAATACCTACGTATGGGATGTTGAAAAAGAATACATCGATCCGCTGGCTTTCGAGCAAACTGAGGTCATTATTCACTTGGCGGGCGCAGGCGTAGCAGATAAACGGTGGTCTGCTGAGCGTAAAGACTTGATATACAACAGTCGTGTAAAAAGTAGCTTGTTGCTTTATAATTACTTGAAATCCCATGAACATCAAGTCAAGACCTTCGTCGGAGCATCTGCGATTGGTTTGTATGGAGCCGACACAGGAGAGGCCATCATTCGAGAAGAAGCCCCAATCGGCACCGACTTTTTAGCACATGTCGTCGACGCTTGGGAAGGTGCAACAAATAAAATTGCCTCACTTGGTATTCGATTAATTCAGCCTCGAATCGGCATTGTATTGAGTGGAGAAGGCGGTGCGTTAAAAGAATTACTTAAGCCTCCAGTGGCAGCCCCTTTAGGCAATGGACAACAATACATGAGCTGGATCCATATTGAAGATCTATGTCGCATGATCCAATACGGCATTGAAGAGGAAAAAATAGAGGGCCCTTTTAATGCCGTTGGCCCTGAGCCCAAGACCAATAAAGACTTCACAAAAATAGCAGCACAGGTGATGGGAAAACCTTATTTACCCATTCCCGTTCCTCAATTGGTACTTAAACTAATGCTCGGAGAGATGGCCCAGATCGTTTTAGGGGGAAGCCGTATCAGTGCAGAGAAAATACGCAAGGCGGGTTTCCGCTTTGAGTTTCCAAGACTTGAGGAGGCTTTGACAGATCTAAAAGAATCATAACCGAACATTACGCTTTTGACTTAACTTGTCTATATGGATTCAAACGAAGAAAAGATCAAACAAGCATTTCAAGACCGTAACTGGAACGAGATCAAGACCCAGGATTCTTGGGTAATCTTTAAAGTAATGGCAGAAATGGTGGAAGGCTTTGAAAAATTAGCCAAGATCGGACCCTGCGTCTCAGTTTTTGGTTCGGCAAGAACACCTTCCGATCATCCTTACTACAAAATGACAGAGGATATCGCTGCCAAACTGGTAAGACACGGCTACGGTGTGATCACGGGAGGAGGACCTGGAATCATGGAAGCGGGAAATAAAGGAGCTGCTTCCGAAAAGGGTAAATCGGTCGGACTAAATATCGAATTGCCCCACGAGCAGGGTAACAACATCTACATCGACCCAGACAAGCTGATCTCTTTCGATTATTTCTTCATCCGCAAGGTCATGTTTGTCAAATATTCACAGGGTTTTGTCGTGATGCCCGGTGGTTTTGGCACCTTAGATGAGTTCTTCGAAGCCATGACCCTGATCCAAACCAATAAAATTGGTCGATTCCCGATCGTTTTAGTGGGAAAAGAGTTTTGGGGTGGCTTGATCGATTGGATCAAAAACACCATGTTGACTGCAGGAAATATTAATCCGGAAGACTTAGATTTGATCAACCTAGTAGAAACGCCAACAGAAGCGGTACAAGTGATCGATGAATTCTATTCGAAATACCTCCTTTCTCCGAATTTCTAATGGCAAAGCACATCATTTTCGATTGTGATGGCGTGTTGATCGACACGGAGATTGTCGCAGCTGAAGTGGTCTCTCGCTTTTTGCGTTCGGCAGGCGTTCGCATTTCTACTGAGGAGTTTATTGAGCGCTACACAGGCAAAACTTTTACCGATATCATTGAGCTACTGAAAGCGGGGAATGAATTGCCCAAAGCATTTGATACCGCCGCCGCTGTACCAGCACTCGACCAGGAAATCCGAAATAATCAAAGACCAATCAACGGTGCTCCCGAACTTCTTGGTGCCTTGAATTTACCTTTCTCCGTAGTCTCGAATAGTGCAGGAGACTATGTACATGAAGCTCTGGAAAAACTAGAGGTGCTCCATCTAGTGGAAGAGAGAATTTTCAGTGCAGAGCAAGTTGCCAAAGGCAAACCAAGCCCTTTGGTCTATCAATTCGCGATGGAGCAAATAAAACACGCCCCTGAAGACGTCCTCGTTATCGAGGATAGCCTTTCTGGCGTAATGGCCAGTACAGCAGCCGGGATCAAAACCATTGGTTTTCTAGGAGGCAGTCACATCAGAAAAGGACATGCCGAAAAGCTAATGGCGTTGGGCTGCCATGAAACAGTGAATACGCATGCTGAACTGGCTCAATTGTTGGCAGGTCACTAAAAACGCCCAAACTTAAAGGCGATGGTCGCTGTTGGTCCATTGAGTAAATTGCCCGTCGCAATGCGCTGATCGTTGTTCGCATAGCGCAGATCAACATCAGAGGTGAATAAGTAACTACCCCCTATCGCAATGCGCATAAAAGACAATACATTCAATTGAAGCTCAATACCTGGATTGACGAGGAAGAAGCCTGCTTCTTGATATGCTATTCCAGAAGAAATATTCTCAGGTTCATACCCGACACCTCCACCTCCGATTAGTAAAGGAAATGAAAGGTGCACCAACTTAGTAGGTTGCAGAAAATATTCGAGCAAAAGACCTCCATAGCCCCCTTCAAAACGATAGTTCCGATTCAAGTTCGCATCAAAACGACCTTGGGAAGTGAAGCCCATTCCCCCTCCACCAATCACAAGCCGGTGATTGACAACCCAGCCTCCTTGGCCTCCTATAAAGAAAGCATCTAGTCCGTCGACAGCACCGTAGGCCATTTTAAAGCCTCCGTAACCGCCACTACTATAAAAATTTAAGCCATCGCCAGCGAGTGTTCTTACTTCATTCGAATAATTCTCTTGGGCAGAAACATTCACGGTGTAAAAGAATGCGACAAATAACGTGAGTAATGTGAGTTTTTTCATTGACCTGTTGTTTTTGAGTTCGCTGATTTTACGACCAAAAAACTGCAGAGGTTCCAAATATTCTCAAAATTTATTAACTTTGTATTTCAAAGTACTTTTAAAATGGAAAAGGACTACAGAAAAGACATCTCTGAGATTAGGCAAATGATGGAGCGCTCCTCGCGTTTTATTTCATTGAGTGGCCTGTCTGGAATATTAGCGGGAATATACGCTTTGATCGCTGCATATATTGCCTTCAAGATCGCCTACACTTTTGAAACCATCGAGTACCAAGAAATGCTCGTAAGAAATGTTAGAGGCAAAAAGCTCGAATTGATGCTCACGGCCGTGTCAACCTTGGCATTGGCGATCATGACTGGAATTATCTTAACCAAACAAAAAGCGAAGAAACAAGGGTTAACCAGCTGGGATAAAACCGCAAAAAAGGTTGTTTTGAACCTCCTGATTCCTTTGATCGTTGGGGGAATTTTGGTCGTGATTTTTTACCAAAATGGCTACATCAGGTTAATCGCACCAATGACATTGATCTTTTATGGATTAGGGTTGATCAATGCAAGCCATTACACCTATCGAGACATTCGGCTTTTAGGCATTTCAGAGATCATCATCGGCCTTATTGCCTGCATATTCACTGGTTATGGCTTACTCTTTTGGTCTCTTGGCTTTGGACTATTGCATATTGTGTATGGAGCGCTCATGTATTTCAAGTACGATAAATGAGACAATACCTTCAAAACCTTAATAAAGCATTTGACAACCGTATTCGGTTGGGCATCATGTCGGCATTGGTGTCTAATGAATCGATGGATTTCAAGAGTTTGAAGGTTTTGCTTGATATCACTGATGGCAATTTAGCCAGCCATTTAAAAGGCCTTGAAAAAGAAGCCTACATCAAAGTGGAAAAACAATTTATTGGAAGAAAACCCAATACGACCTATACCGTCACCAAAAGTGGCCTAAGTGCTTTTCAAGAACATATCAATGCACTTGAATTCATCATTAGTGAACAACTAAATACTAGAGGAAATGAATAAGAGGAAATTAAGCTATTTGCTGAAGAGCCTGTTGGTGCTCATCCAGGTCTATTGCTGGTTTCGCCAGCCCAAGAATAAGGAACGCATCATTGCCTTCCTCTTTATAATACCAGGAATTATTCTTCTCGTACCGTCTTTCAACTTTGAGCTGTCCCTTATTCAGTCCTTTCTTTTTCAAGCCATGATTCTATACGGCGTCTTAAGCGCCTTTTGGATCTATAAATCGCATTATCGGGTTTCAGCGGTCAACTTTGTTGTGTTCTTTGCGCTGCTGATCAAGATCAGCATGCCCATTCCTACCCGATCCGAGTTTCTGTCAGGCAATGAATCCATCAAGATCATGCAATTCAATGTGCTGACGAATAATTATCGCTATGCGACAACTATCGAACAGATCAAAAAAGAAAATCCCGACTTCATCTCCTTTCAAGAAGTATCGCGCGCTTGGGCGCAAGCCCTAGAAACCGGGCTTTCAGATCACTACCCTTTTCACCAGATTGTTCGCCACCCAGATGAAAGCCAAGGCTTGGCGATCTTCAGTAAATATCCCCTGAGTGCGCTCCAATATCATGATTGGAGTGGAACTGCCAATCTCAGCGGTCAGCTAATGATCGGTGGAGACAAGGTCAATTTCTTGAGCTTACACACCCGTTCTCCCATGAATAAAAAGAAATGGCAAACAAGAAATGATCACATCGCATCAGCCGCAGATTATGTCGCGTCACATCAAGGTGAGTTCTTGGTTTTGGGCGACTTCAATACCGTTCCTTGGGATCAGCAATTGAACAAGTTTCGGAAAAAAACGCAATTGAAAGATAGCCGCAAAAAACTCACGCCAACTTTTCCCGCTTGGGGACCAAAGTACGTAGCGCAGATACCGATAGATTATATTTTCCACTCGAAAGGAATATCATGTCAGTCACTAGACTCGGTAAAACTCACCTCTGATCACGAAGCCGTAGTCGGTAATTTTCAAATCCTATAAATACAACGATTTCAATAACCTTTATCTTTCGGCAGAGGTTGTAAAAGCATTCTGAATTCCTGACTTTTGTGGATTCTTTGCCCATGAACAAACTCAAGCCCGATACGACAAATACCGCTGCCCCTATTGACCTCACCGGACATGAGCAGATTGAGATATTCGGTGCAAGAGAACACAACCTAAAGAACATTGATGTTCAAATTCCTAGGAATAAGCTCGTCGTAATCACCGGCATATCAGGCTCTGGAAAATCTTCTTTGGCATTTGATACGATCTACGCAGAAGGTCAACGTCGTTACATGGAGAGCTTTTCGGCATATGCTCGTTCCTTTATTGGAGATATGGAACGGCCCGATGTTGATAAGATCAACGGATTGAGCCCCGTGATTTCCATTGAACAAAAGACGACCTCCAGAAACCCTCGTTCTACGGTGGGCACCTTAACGGAGATCTACGATTTTCTAAGGTTACTTTATGCAAGAGCTGGTACTGCCTACTCTTATATCACGGGCAAACCCATGATCCGCCAGACAGAAGATCAAATTGTCGAACATATCATTCACAACTTTGAACGTAAGAAGCTCATTCTTCTGGCTCCTGTGGTGAAAGGACGAAAGGGCCACTATCGAGAGCTCTTTGTTCAAATCAGGAAAATGGGCTTTACCAAAGTCCGCGTTGACGGCGTTGTGCTTGACTTGGCACCCAAAATGCAAGTCGACCGTTACAAAACACACGATATCGAAATTGTTATTGATCGGGTGGTCGCTGACGAAAGTGATCGTTTTCGCATCACCAAAAGTGTACAGACCGCATTAACTCAAGGCAAGGGTGTGCTGATGATCAGAGACGAAGAAGGTGAGGTTCATCATTTCTCCAAATACCTGATGGATCCAGAAACCGGCCTTTCTTATGATGAGCCGGCACCTAACAACTTTTCGTTCAACTCGCCCTATGGCGCCTGCCAAACCTGCAATGGCCTTGGCCAGGTAGAAGAGATCACCAAGGAATCGATCATTGCAGACCCCAACCTCAGCATCAGCAGAGGAGGATTTGCACCGCTTGGAGAATATCGAGACATCTGGATCTTTAAAAAGCTCGATGCCATACTCAAACGACACAAGGTAAACCTGACCACTCCTATCAAAGAGATTCCCGCAGAAGTGCTTAACGTGATTCTTTATGGAGATGATGTCCCTATTGCTGTAAGCTCTAAAAAATATCCGGGCACTCAATGGAACACCAAATTCGAGGGGATTATCCGTTTTTTACAAAAGCAGAAAGAAGAAGGAACTGAAAAAACCAGGAAATGGATAGAAGATTTCATGACCGTGAAAACCTGTCCAACTTGTAATGGAAACAGGCTGAAAAAAGAATCTTTGCACTTTTTAATTGCCGAGACCAACATCGCACAACTGGCCGAAATGGACATTCAAAGGCTATCGGATTGGTTTGTGGGGTTGGAAGAGCGCTTAACGGCTCGGCAACAGCTGATCGCGCCGGAAGTACTCAAAGAAATAAGGAAACGCATTGGATTCTTACTCGATGTAGGCCTCGATTACCTCACCTTGAACCGTCCATTGCGTACCCTTTCTGGAGGTGAAGCCCAACGGATCAGGCTGGCCACCCAAATTGGCACCCAACTGGTTGGTGTGCTGTACATCATGGATGAGCCCAGCATTGGACTGCATCAACGAGATAATGAAAAACTGATCAAGGCCTTGCAAGAGCTTCGTGACATTGGCAATACCATCATCGTTGTGGAGCATGACAAAGACATGATGTTGGCCTCAGATCATATTTTAGATATTGGGCCTGGAGCAGGACGACATGGTGGACAGGTAGTTGCCTCAGGTGCTCCAGAAGCGTTTTTAAAAGCAAAGGGAATCACTGCTCAATACTTGGAAGGAACACTTCAAATTGAGGTACCGACCACACGACGAGCCGGAAATGGAAAAGAGCTGAAGCTCAATGGCGCCAGTGGAAACAACCTGAAGAACGTTACCCTAAAACTGCCGCTTGGTCAGATGATTTGTGTCACTGGGGTTTCAGGAAGTGGTAAATCTACCTTGATCCACGATACGCTCTTCCCGATTCTTAATCATCATTTTTTTAGAAGCAGAAGAGCACCTCTCCCCTACAAAGGCATTGAAGGATTAGAGCACATTGATAAAGTGATAGAGGTTGATCAATCGCCAATTGGTCGAACACCTCGGTCGAATCCTGCCACCTACACGGGGGTTTTCACGGACATCAGAAGCTTATTCACTGAATTACCCGAAGCGAAGATCAGGGGTTATAAAGCCGGTCGCTTCTCCTTTAACGTAAAGGGAGGCCGTTGCGAAACCTGTGAAGGGGCGGGTATGAAACTCATAGAGATGGACTTTTTGCCGAATGTCCATGTGCCCTGCGAAACCTGCAAAGGCAAACGCTACAACCGAGAGACCTTAGAAGTTCGTTTTAAAGGGAAATCCATTTCCGATGTCCTAGAAATGACCGTGGAGCAAGCCGTGGATTTCTTCGAACATCAACCTAAGATTCTAAGAAAGATCCAGACTCTCAATGATGTTGGCTTGGGTTATATCTCTTTAGGGCAACATGCAACCACACTTTCGGGTGGCGAAGCACAACGCGTTAAACTGGCCACAGAGCTGTCGAAAAAAGACACTGGTCAGACACTCTACATCCTGGACGAACCGACCACTGGACTTCATTTCCAAGACATACAGCACCTTTTAGATGTCCTCAACCGATTGGTAGAAAAAGGCAATACGGTGTTGATCATTGAGCATAACATGGATGTGATCAAAGTAGCCGACCACATCATTGACTTAGGCCCCGAAGGAGGCGATGCTGGCGGCACTATCGTAACACAAGGAAGCCCTGAAAAAGTAGCCAAAAACAAGAAGAGCCATACGGCCAAATTCCTAAAAGCCGAACTGGGGTAAAAACAAGATGCCGCTCTCCTCAGAGCGGCACCATCTTCAACCAAAACATTAAAATCAATACACAATGAATCAACTTCACTTTGGCCCTTATGGCCTCCTCGATTTTAATTTTATCTAATTCTTTTACTAACCTTTGACCTATTAACGGATAGTTCCATGAAGTAGTGCAATTAAAATTGTAAATTTTTGTTAAAAAATTTTGTTTTACCCCTTAGTGCAAGGCAACGAGACCTTCCGATATTGCGTTCCATAGGTAACAAGAACCTTCATGAAAGCATACGAACACTTACACCTCGACATTCCAAAAAATGACAAAAAGCGCATCATCATTGTTGGCGGAGGCTTTGGCGGCATACAACTCGCCAAAAGCCTAAAAAAATCGGCTTACCAGATCGTGATGCTCGATCGACACAATTACCATACCTTTCAGCCGCTACTCTATCAGGTGGCCACGGCCGGACTCGAACCTGATTCCATTGCTGGAGCCTTGCGCCAATTATTTGAAAAACATGATGACTTCTTTTTTCGCATGGCAAGAGTCACTTCAATCGACCTGAAAGCGAAGCAAGTCATCACCTTAGTCGGTGCATTGAGCTACGACCTGCTCGTGATCGCCAATGGATCGAAAACAAATTACTTTGGTGATAAAAACTTATATGAGCGCACCTTTCCTCTCAAACGGGTTCCACAAGCCCTTGACCTGAGGAGTCATATGCTCCAAAACTTTGAGCAAACTGTCATGTCGCCGAATGTAGAAGAGCAAGATCGACTGACCAATTTTGTGATCGTTGGAGGCGGGCCCACAGGGGTAGAGGTCGCTGGTGCCTTGGGCGAGCTCAAAAAGCACGTGCTACCTAAAGATTACCCCGATATCGATTTTAACATCATGAATCTGCACTTAGTAGATTCAGGCCCTCGGTTACTCGGTGCTATGTCAGAACGATCGAGTGAAAAAGCTCTACAATACCTGCAAGAATTTGGGGTCAATGTGCGGCTCAATACCATCGTGAAGGATTACGATGGCAAAGATGTTAAGCTTTCCGATGGAACAGTCATTCCAGCAAAAACAGTCATTTGGGGGGCTGGCGTAACTGGAAACTTAATTGAAGGTATACCCGAAGAACAGATCCAAGGAGGAAGAATTAAAGTAAATGCTTACAATCAGGTGGAAGGTGTTGATGATGTTTTTGCCATTGGCGACATTGCGCTAATGGCATCTGACAGCATGCCTAAAGGACACCCGATGATCGCTCCCGTAGCCATGCAGCAAGCCGATCAACTAGGCAAAAACCTGAAAAAAGACCAAAAAAACTGGAAAGCCTTTGTGTACAAAGATAAAGGCAGTATGGCCACCATTGGAAGAAACAAAGCCGTAGTTGACCTTCCAAATTTCCATTTTAGCGGCTTCTTTGCCTGGACCGTCTGGATGTTTGTCCACCTCATGTCGATCATTGGCTTTAGAAACCGACTCGTGGTACTGAGTAATTGGATATGGAATTACTTTACCTACGACAGAGGGACTCGGCTGATCATTCGCACCTTTTATCGGAAAAAAGACTTTAAGCCGAGCGATAGCCTATAAGATCATGGACCTTTCAGAAAAATGCCTGCCTAAAATCATTTAATAATGGTTATTTTTCCATCGCATGAGAAAAGGGAGGCTTTATTGGACCTTGCAGATCATTGGCTGGGGAATCTATTTGGTCATCAACATGATCACCATTTACCTCGACCCTCAAGGCTTGGCTGAAACAGAAAATCAAGTGCTGGTGGGTTACATCAATAACACCATTGAAACCACCATTTTATTTTTTCTTTCTCACTTTTTCCTACGTACCATCATCATCAAACGAGATTGGTTAAGCATCAATATCGGACGGGTCATTCCGCGCCTATTTCTAACCATCTTTATCACGAGCACGCTTTACCTTCTCTTCGCAACAGGAATTAATAGTCTCTACATCGACTTAGACTTTAATAGTCCAGAAGGACTCACGAGCAATGTTTTGCTCCCCTTCATTGCTTCATTGGTATTGTACATCATTTGGGTAGCCGTCTATTTTCTGTACCACTACCTCGAAAGTAACAACAGGTCGCTAAAATTTGAAGCCGCCATGAATGAGATGCACCTCAACCAGTTGAAATCTCAATTGAACCCTCATTTCATCTTCAATGCACTCAATAGTATGCGTGCTCTAGTAGATGAAGAACCCCAAAAGGCGAAGGTCGCTATCACTCAATTATCAAATATTCTCAGAAATTCATTAATCACTGACATGAAACGTGTGGTGAATTTTAGAAATGAACTCAATTCGGTCAAAGACTACCTGGCCTTGGAATCGATTAGATTTGAAGAACGGCTGCAAGTTGAATATGATATAGCGCCAGGCTCCGATCATTTTGAGGTGCCCCCAATGATGCTACAGACACTTACAGAAAACGCCATTAAACATGGTGTGTCGAATTTAGTTAGTGGTGGTGTGATCGAGATATCAACGGAAATCGTAGATTCCGCAATGAAGGTGAAGATCAGAAATAGTGGTCGGCTCAAGAACGGTAGGGAAAATAAGTCTAAAGGCACCGGTGTTGGCCTTGTCAATACGCAGGAAAGATTGAAATTAATCTATGGTGACAGGGCAAGCTTCAATATGTACAATGAAAATGATAAGTTTGTAGTTGTTGAGATCAACGTCCCGCAACGGATATAAAAATTCTTTATGAAAGCACTTATAGTAGATGACGAGAGATTGGCACGAAAAGAGCTTACCAATCTATTGCAAGAATATCAAGAAATAGAGATCGTAGGCGAAGCCGTCAACGCAGAAGACGCGGAAGAAAAAATCAAGAGTCTTAATCCTGACCTACTCTTTCTGGACATCCAAATGCCTGGAAAAACTGGTTTCGAACTCTTGGAGTCGCTAGATACCGTTCCGGAGGTGGTTTTTACGACAGCCTACGATGAATACGCCTTGAAAGCCTTTGACTTCAATGCGCTAGATTATTTGCTCAAGCCAATTGAGCCAGACAGATTGAAAGAAACCATTACCAAGCTGCTCAACAGAAAAGCTGCAGAGCAAGAAGAGGTAAAAGCACCTGATCAGAAACTGGGCTTACAAGACCGTGTTTTTGTAAAGGATGGAGACAAGTGTTGGTTTGTTAAGCTAGAGAATATTCGTTTATTCGAATCTGATGGTAATTACATCAAGATCTACTTTGAGAACTTCAAACCGATGATCCATAAATCATTGAATGCCTTGGACGAAAAGCTAGACGATCGCTCATTCTTCAGAGCCAGCCGCAAGCACATCATCAATTTGACTTGGGTTGAAAGCATTGAATCTTGGTTCAATGGTGGTTTAATGGTTGTTTTAAGAGGTGGCGACAAAGTAGAAGTAAGCAGAAGACAAGCCGCGCGTTTTAAAGAAATGATGAGTTTATAGCTCAAAGAGTATGACCCCGCACCAGCGGGGTTATTGTGTGTGTTTATTGGCCCTGGCGGTTACCGTCAGGGTTTTTTCATTAAAAAACCTACATTTAGACTTATGAAGAAATTGCTACTTCTTGTTTGCTTAAGCTTTCAGACGATGCTATTTGCCTTCGGGCAAGATACCCTCGTGACCGCCGATACGCTGGCAAATGCAGCAGCCCAAGCCTTGGAAATCAAGCAAGACTCTATCCCTATCCTGAATGGTATAGGCCCCTACACGGCACAAGTTCGTAGTTTCCGCATACAAGAGAAGATCCGCTACTACCGTCAAGCAACATTCCCACCAGAGATTACCATCATCCGTGGAAAGGGCATTAATGACCTGATGATCGGAGACGATATGATTATGGCAGTGAACCAAGCCGACGCAGAAGCGCTAGGTTTTAGTTTGGCTGGCGCCACCGCATTTTATAAAGAAGAAATTGAACGGGCCATTAACTTCAACAAGCTCAACCCAAGAAACAGCATCCTGATCAACATTGGCATTGCGCTGCTGATTCTCGGTTTATTCTATTTCGGTTTACGTTACTACAACCGCTTGTTCCGTCTGCTCTTTTTTAAGATCCATGGGCAGAAAGGAAAACGAATCAAAGCCTTGGTCTTTAAAGACTATGAATACCTTTCAGAAGAGCGAGTGGTCAACGTAGTTGTGGTGGTGGCTAAAGGTATACGCTTGGCACTTTTGCTGTTTATCATCTATTTACTGCTTCCGCTTCTTTTCAGTTTATTCCCTTGGACACAAGGCATCGCAGAACAACTTTTTGGGTACATTATTGATCCGCTCAAAAGCATCAGTCTATCTTTTTTAAACTTTATTCCAAGCTTACTTACCATTGCGGTCATTATTGTGGTCGCCTTTTATATCCTTAAGCTGCTCAAATTTTTCCATGTAGAGGTGGCAAAGGAACGATTGAAAATTCCAGGTTTTTATCCAGAATGGGCAAGACCCACCTATAACCTGATCAAAACTATCGTTTTTGCGCTGACCTTCGTGGCCATCTGGCCCAACCTACCGATGTCAGATTCCAATATTTTTAAAGGGGTTTCTACCTTTTTTGGTTTACTGATTGCTCTAGGTGGTGCGGGCGCATTCTCCAACATCATTGCAGGACTCGTATTGACCTATATGCGTTCATTTAAGATCGGTGACCGCGTAAAGATCGGTGAAGTGGTAGGCGATGTAAAGGAAAAAACACTACTGAATACCCGGTTAAAAACCATTAAGAATGAGATCATCACGATCCCAAACTCTCAAATGTTGAATAGCCACACCATCAACTATTCCTCCGCCAATGATGAAAACGGACTGATGTTATATACCACCATTACCATCGGGTATGAGGTGCCATGGCGAGATGTGCACAAACTATTGGTTGAAGCAGCACTGAAGACAGAACATGTCAAAAAACTGCCTAAGCCTTTCGTACTGCAAACGAGCTTAGATGATTTTTACGTGAGTTACCAGCTCAACGCGCGCACCCGAGAGATCCATCAAATGGCGCTGATCTATTCTGAACTTCACAAGAACATACAAGATGAATTCAATAAAGCAGGAGTAGAGATCATGTCACCACATTATTCGTCTTTACGGGATGGTAACCATACCACCATTGCTGCGGATAAATTACCTTCTGATTATAAAACTCCTGGGTTTCACATAAATGACCCTAGTGCATGAGTTTACGCAAGCGACTCGATACCATCATATTCGGAACCGATACACCAGCAGGTAAAGGCTTCGATGTTGTCCTCTTAGTCGTAATTTTATTAAGTGTATTGACCGTAATGCTAGAGAGTGTTCCTTCTTTACAAGATCGCTATGGGGTATTCTTTCGTCAGCTTGAATGGGTAATGACCGGGGTTTTTACACTGGAATATGTCATTCGTGTTTGGATCACTGAACGTAGAACCAAATACATCTTCAGCTTTTACGGAATTATTGATCTGCTCTCCGTTTTACCTACTTACATCAGTATGATTTTAACGGGTACACAATACTTGCTGATCATTCGCGCGCTGCGCTTACTGAGGGTGTTTAGAATTTTAAAACTCGGTCGTTTCGTTGGGGAAGGTGAGCAACTTGGAAAAGCCTTGAAAGCCAGTCGACATAAGATCACCGTATTTATGGGCACCGTCATGATGCTCGTTATTATTCTGGGTACCATAATGTATTTGGTTGAAGGCAAAGAGAATGGCTTCGATAGCATTCCGCTGAGCATTTACTGGGCCATCGTTACCTTAACCACCGTTGGCTATGGTGACATTGCCCCGCATACGGTGCTGGGCCAAACCATTGCCTCTTTTGTGATGATACTTGGCTATGCGATCATTGCCGTTCCTACTGGTATAGTCACGGCAGAGTTGACCAAAAAATCTGAAGCATTAGAAAAACACAAATGTAGCACATGCGGAGGCACGGGCCATGATGCCAATGCCATTTACTGCAAATTCTGCGGAGAAAGGCTACCCGAGTGAAAAAAGAGATCAAACTGACAGGATACACTCCTGAAGAAGAACAAGCCAATTTTTGGACACATATTATCGGTGTGATTTATGGTCTCATTGGCCTCATCATCACGGTAATAAACACAGCACAGGCAAGACAACTGTGGAGTACATTGGTCTTCTTTGCAACTGTAATGATTCTATACGCAAGCTCTAGCCTCTATCATTATGCAACGGCTAAAAAGCAAAAGCAGCTCTTCAAGACACTAGATCATATTTCCATCTACCTATTGATAGCGGGTACTTTTACTCCTTTTTGTTTTGGTTTACTAAGTGAAGAACCCATTGGTCTACAGCTAGGCATCGCAATTTGGGGCATTGCCTTACTTGGTACCCTCTTCAAAGTATTTTTCACCGGAAAGTATGAAGCCATCTCATTGATCTCTTATCTAGGAATGGGTTGGCTCGGTTACCTGATGTTCGACGAATTAGGTGAGTTGGCTGGAAGCAAGGTAGTGAATTATTTACTTTATGGCGGCTTAAGCTACACTATCGGAGTGGTGTTTTATATCATGCGGAAACTAAAATATCATCATGCCATCTGGCATGTTTTTGTTCTCGGCGGCACAGTTTTCCACAGTTTGGCCATCTATTCGTTGTAAAATGTCACTCTAGCTTTACATAATTTCGCCATTTCGTCAATACGGCCTCAAAATCAGCAGGTAAATCGGATTCAAATTGTACGAATTGACCAGTGCTCGGGTGCACAAAGCCCAAGGACTTCGCATGCAGTGCCTGACGCGCCATAATTTTAAATCCATTATCAACAAATGACTTGTACTTTGAGAATTGAGTTCCCTTTAGCACACGGTCACCCCCATACGTGGCATCATTGAATAGTGGGTGTCCTAAATACTTGAGGTGTGCTCTAATCTGGTGGGTTCTGCCGGTCTCCAAATTACATTGGATAAGACTTACATACCTAAGGTCTTCCAACACTTTGTAATGTGTAATGGCATGACGGCCACGACTGCCATCTTCAATTGCCGCTGTAACTCGTCGATCCTTTTCACTCCTGCCTAAATGCACATTAATGGTTCCTTCTAACGGCTCAGGTACTCCCCAAACTAAGGCATGATAGGTACGTTCGATACTGTGATCAAAAAATTGCTTGGCCAAGCTGGTCATGGCTTTTTCCGTCTTGGCAATAACCAATAACCCGGATGTATCTTTATCAATTCGATGGACCAATCCGGGCCTTCCTTCATTATCCTTCATGGTTGGCAATTGCTGAAAATGATGACTCAGCGCATTCACCAAGGTTCCCGTCCAGTTATTGTAAGCGGGGTGTACAACCATCCCTGCCTCCTTATTCACAATCAAAATATCCTCATCTTCATAAACAATGTTGATAGGAATATCTTCTGGAATCAATTCTGAGTCTCTGGGAGGTTCTGGTAGTGCAACCACTACTTCATCTCCCGCTTTCACCTTGAAATTAGGCTTGACCTCTTCTCCATTCACTTTGACAAAGCCATCCTTCACGCCCTGCTGGATCTTATTCCGGGTCACATTAGGCAATCGATCCATCAAGAACTTATCGACTCGATAGGGTTGCTGACCTGGGTCGCAAATGATGCGATGATGCTCAAATAATTCTTCTGATTCTTGATCTAATTCAGCCATAGTCCTATCAAACTTGAAACAAAGATATCACTAACTTCGGTGCATGAAAATCGGGTCTACACCAATTCACTCAATCCAGCACCCCGTCGCTAAAGAAAAGAGCGTTTCTCTTTTTGTGAAAAGAGAGGACCTGAATCATGAACACATCTCAGGAAACAAACTACGAAAACTCAAATACAACCTCTCCTACGCCAAAGACCATCATTTTGATACCTTGCTCACTTTCGGTGGGGCATTTTCAAATCATATTTATGCAACCGCTGCGGCTGGGAAAGCCAATGGATTTCGCACCATCGGTGTCATAAGAGGCGAAGAACATTTGCCCCTAAATCCGACACTCCAATTTGCCAAAGACAATGGCATGGAGCTCCATTACATGGACCGCTCAAGCTATCGGCTCAAAAACAGCGGCACTGTGCTGAACGAACTCAACTCATTGTTTGGTGATTTTTACCTCATTCCTGAAGGAGGAACTAACGAACTAGCGATTCAAGGTTGTGTGGAAATATTAAATGAGGAGGAACTTAACTTTGATTATTACGGCCTATCCGTTGGAACAGGGGGTACAATCGCAGGCATCATCCAAGGCCTGAATGGTAAGCAAAACGTCATTGGGTTTAGTGCCCTAAAAGGGAATTTCCTCGAAGCCGAAATCAACAACTTGTTTAGACAATTTAATTTACCTAACCACCAGAACTGGCATCTGAATGATGACTATCACTTCGGCGGTTATGCCAAAGCGCCCCCGGAACTGATGCAGTTTATTGCAGCAATGGAAAAAGATCATCAATTACCACTCGACCCCGTGTACACAGGTAAAGCTCTTTTTGGTCTACTTGATATGATCACAAAGGACGCCTTCCCCAAAGGGAGCAAACTGCTTTTCATTCATACTGGAGGTTTACAAGGACGTTCCGGTTTTGGGCTTTAGCCGAACAGCTCTTCGAAGGCGTCTTTGAGCTTTGAAAAGCCTTTGACTTGAATTTTGGTATCAGTCCCAACTCCTTTTAAGGCATGCTTAGAAATATAAATTTCTTTAAAGCCCAGCTTCTCTGCCTCAGCAATGCGATTCTCAATACGATTGACGGCTCTAATCTCGCCTCCCAAACCTACCTCCCCTGCAAACGCAATGTCATCACTGATTGGTATGTCGTGGTAAGCACTAACCAAGGCTGCACAAACGGCGAGGTCAAGTGCGGGTTCGTCAATGCGCAAACCGCCTGCCACATTAAGAAAGACGTCTTGATTGCCAAATCTTAAGCCTCCTCGCTTTTCCAACACCGCCAATAACATATTCAAGCGTTTGGTATCGAAACCCGTTGTGCTCCTCTGTGGAGTGCCATATGTCGCAGCACTAACGAGCGACTGTAGTTCTATCAGAAGGGGCCGATTGCCTTCAATGGTTGCTCCGATCGCCACGCCGCTGAGGTCGTCCGCTTTTTGGGAAATCAAGATCTCCGAAGGGTTAGAAACCTCTCGTAAACCTGTGCTCTGCATTTCATAAATACCCAATTCTGCCGTAGAGCCAAACCTATTTTTGATGGTACGCAAAATACGGTAAGACAGGTGACGATCACCCTCAAACTGAAGTACGGTATCCACCATGTGCTCAAGCACCTTTGGTCCTGCAATACTCCCGTCTTTGGTAATGTGTCCGATCAAAAAGACTGGCGTTTGCGTTTCCTTGGCAAAACGCATCAATTCTGCTGTCGATTCTCTTACCTGCGAAACAGACCCTGGTGCGGATTCTACCTTTGACGATTGTAGCGTTTGGATAGAATCAATAATGACCAGCCGAGGAGCCAAGGCCTTGATCTGCACAAATATTTGATCTAGCCCTGTTTCTGCTAAAATACAGCAGCTCGTGTCATCATATCCAATCCGGTCGGCTCGCATCTTGATCTGCTGCTGGCTTTCTTCACCAGAGACATACAATACATTGGTATTCTTTGCACTCAGGGCAAGCTGAAGCATCAGGGTAGACTTTCCGATACCGGGTTCTCCTCCGATCAGCACCAGTGAACCTCTCACGATGCCACCACCCAACACTCGATTTAACTCTTGATCACTTGTTTGCATCCGCTTTTCAGCGGTGGATTGTATTTCCGTAAGCTTTAGCGGTTTACTTGGCCCTTTAGCCATGCCTTCATCAGCCCAAGCCTTTTCCTGACTTCCGGATCCTTTCGAAACACGTTCTTCTACATAGGTATTCCATTCTCCACAAGAAGAGCATTTGCCCACCCATTTGGGAGAGCTTACCCCACAGTTTTGACAGACATACACCGACTTTACCTTGGCCATACCGAAAGATAAGGAAAGAAGGCTTTTGTTGAGGCGAGAAATATGGCTTAATTCAGCAACTCTCCGATATCGTCTGCTGAGAGCTTTTTCACAAAGCTTTCTTCTGTGGTGATTAGGTCAGAGGCAAGTCTTAGCTTATTCTTTTGAAGGGCTAGAATTTTCTCTTCCACCGTATTTCTGGTAATGAATTTATAGGTAAATACCGTGTTTTGTTGTCCGATTCGGTGTGCTCTATCCACCGCTTGTGCCTCTATGGCTGGGTTCCACCAAGGATCCAACAAAAAGACATAATCTGCTCGCGTCAGGTTCAATCCCAAACCACCCGCTTTCAAAGAAATGAGGAATAATTTTACACTTTCATCCTCCTGGAAAAGCTCGACTTGCTTCTGCCGGTCTTTGGTCGAACCATCCAAATAAGCATAGGTTAGCTTCCGCTCTTCCACAAACTGCTTGATGATGTTCAAGTGCTTTACGAATTGACTAAAGATCAAGATCTTATGGCCTTCGCTAATCGCAGATTCGATCATATACATGATGTCTTCTAGCTTTCCGGAATCACCTTCATAATCTGATTCAACCATCAAAGGATGGTTGGCCAATTGCCTGAGCTTTGTCAAGCCTTGAAGCAACAACATCTGAGATTTTCGAACGCCCTCTTTCTCTATCGTATCAAGGATTTTGTTTCTAAAATATGTTTTTACCTCCTCATACTTTTCCTCCTGGGCGGGTGTCATGTCGCTATACTTGATCTGCTCAATTTTCTCTGGCAAATCTTTAGCCACTTGCGATTTCTGCCTTCTCATGATAAAAGGCTTGATGATCACATTCAGCTTCCTCGTCTTTTCTTGATCCTGTTTTTTCTCAATCGGCAACATGAACTCATCTCTGAAAAACTTTTGAGTGCCCAACAAACCTGGGTTAATAAAGCTGATCTGCGACCAGATATCTAAGGTGCTATTTTCAAGAGGCGTACCCGTCAAGATCAGGCGATACCGACTATTCAGCTCTCTCACGGCCTTAGAAATAATAGAGTCAGGGTTTTTGATGGCTTGCGACTCATCGAGAATCACATAGTCAAAATAAAACTCCTTTAAGACCTCCTTGTCAATTCTTGTAATCCCGTAAGACGTGATCACCAAATCAAACTGTGCAAATTGAGCAGCATCTTTGACCCTAGTGCTTCCAGTATAAACAAGAACCTTCAGCTTTGGTGTGAACTTCTTCGCCTCGAGTTGCCAGTTGTAGATCAAAGAAGTGGGCATAACGAGCAAGGATGTTGAGGTCGACTCTTGATCTTTTCTTGCTTGTAGCATGGCCAAGGTCTGAACCGTTTTTCCTAGACCCATATCATCGGCCAGACAGCCTCCAAAGTTGAATTCACTCAAAAAGCGCATCCAATCGTAGCCCGCCTTTTGGTAGGGCCGAAGTGTCCCTTTGAAGTGTTCACTCATGGGGTATTCATCAATCGCTTCAAAGCCTTGCAGCTGTTGCAGCTTTCGATCCATTGTCACCTTGGCTAGCTTTCCATTTTGCAAGTCTTGGATCAATGACAAATGATGTTTCTTGATGCGGTGCTGCTGCGCCTCTTGATTCACAAAGGCAAACAACTCCGAATAGTCTGCTATCCAGGCATCAGGAATAACCGCAATCTCTCCATTTGGAAGCTCAAACTCACGTTTTTGCTGTTTGATCATCATTCGAAGTTGCTCAAAAGGTATTTCGAATTCCCCAAACTTCACGCTTGCATGAATATCAAACCAATCAATCCCTTCACTAACTTCAATATCAATACTCGACTCTCCAATAAAATACTTCTTATGATCCTCACTGCTCTGCTGAACCTCTATGCCTAATGCATCGAGCTTTTCTGCATGTTCATTCAGCCAGCTAAACGCCTGTCCACGGCCCATGGTCATTCTGCCTTCTTTCAAGGCTAAGCCCATGGATTGCAGTTCTGCTAGGATCTCTTGTTCCAGTTGCCCGTGTCGATATACCTTATGAAAAGTATAACCGCCATTCTCCTTTTCCAGTTTGACAGAAGCTTTTGGCTTTTTTTGAAAACCGAATCGGTAAGGCCCGTATTTCCAGTCTACTTTGAAAAGAATTCGGGCATCTCCATTTTCGTTCTTTTTTGCTTTATCCGTGTTTTGAAAAAGTTCTCCATTGCTTGTTTGCATTAATTCAGAAAAGCTGAGCCTTGGCTCTAGGTCGTATTTTTGTGTCTGGATATCGAAGCCTTTCGCGTACACATCAAAAGAAGAAACCAGCTGTGTCACAAACTTTTCGTAATAGGTCTCCTCAAACTTTCGCTCAATGACAATGAATTTTTTATTGAGAAAAGGCTTGAGCTTTAGTCCATCGACATTCTTTGCGAAGTGGATGAGTTTATCCGCTACCACCATGTACGCGGGCTCATGACAGAGAAGATAAGATCCGTTATACTGCCATTCTAACTTCTCTCCTTCAAACTTTATGGTTGGAAAGTAATGCGTGTTTTCTTCATTTCTTCTAAAATGAAACAAGACGGTAGCTTTCTCATCCTGGTAATGTATACGTCTCCAAGCAGGCTCTCCATCTCTGCCCATTTCAAAAATCATTTTACCCGATAGCTTGGCTAAAATTTGAGCCCTTTTTCGCTCGATAAAGTCGTGGATGGTTTTTTGGAGAAGCTCATCTCCGTTCTCTTTTGAAAAGACTTTCAAAAAGAAGTCTGCCGGCTTGATCTTCTTTTGATAAAACTTCCAAATGATCGCCTCTTGCTGAATCTGATCCATCAGCTTGATCAATTCGATATCGGTATCATCTATGGCCGACGCGAATTCATGTGCATTTTTTGCAGAAATATTTTGATGCTGTAAGGTCAGCCGCCCTTTTTCATCAAGCTGTACCACGAACGACTCGAACAAATAGCCCAAGTATTCATGCTCGAATAGCGAGTAAATCAATTGGAAAGGTTGAGCGGTCGATACCTTCATAAAAGTGCAAAGCGATTCGCAAATTAAGTAAATCTGCAAAGCGACAAAAGCTCAGTAGTATTCTTCTCCTGAAATTAATCGAGGTGCTTTTTGTGATCAGTCCGGGCCGCCAAAACTGACGGGCGATAGGAAGTAATGACGGTGATAACGACCATCGCCACTGCCACCAAAACGACATCAACAGCTTCAAGTTTCACCGGATAAGCATTGATCAGTGAGGTAGACATGCCCATACCGACAATGCCAAAACGCTCTTGGATTAAACAAATGACCACTCCTAAACCAATGCCCACCAATGCGCCGGAAAGGGCAATAAAAGCGCCCTGTTTAAGAAAAATTGATTTGATCAAATCTGGCTTCGCACCATAGGAGATCATGACAGCAATGTCTTTTCGCTTTTCTATAGCAAGCATCGATAAACAGAAAAAGATATTGAACGAGGCAATTGCCGTAATGAAAGAGAGCGCAATGTAAACGAACAGCTTTTCGATCTTCACCGCCCTCAGTAGGTCTGCATGTTGTTCTTCACTCGTCAACACATTAAACTCTTTACCAAGAACACGTTGTACCTGCTCTTTCAGTTCGTCAACTTCCGTCTCTTCGTTGGCATAGAGTTCTATACTGGTAAAGCGGTTACGATACCCTGTCAATTGTTGCACAAACTCCAGGGAGGTCAACACATATTTCTCATCATAGGTCTGTTCAATCTGAAATATCCCTGAAGGATATAATCTTCTTTTATTTAACGCGCTCGTTATATTTAAGCCCCCTGCTTTTAGATTCTTTGGGAAAATAGCTTCAATGGCAAGCATATCGCTTTCTACCAGAATGCCCATCTGATAGGCCACACCCACACCTAATACTGCAAAATTCTTTTGCCCTTCTTGGAATTTTAACTCCCCCGTAAGCATGAAAGTGTCCAGTTTATTCATCTTGAGGAGGTCATCGCCAATGCCTTTTAAACGTACTACCGCTTGGGTATTACGGTAATTGAACACCACATTTTCTTCCACAACAGGAGCTAAGCCTTTCATGCCCTCGAGCTTTCCTAACTCTTTGAGTTGCTCTTCACTCATCTCAAAGGTCTTTCCAGCCTTACTTTCTACTTTTAAGTCTGGGTCGAAAGTTCCGTAGACACTCTTGAGTACGTCTTCAAGGCCGTTGAATACGGATAGCACAATAATCAATGCCATGGTGCCAATCGCTACACCTACGATGGAAACGATCGATAAGACCTGGATAAAATTATTCGGTTTTTGCGCGAAGAAATATCGCCTAGCTATGTAAGTAGAGACATTCACTCGTCATCATCTTCCGCCTTGGGCGAGATGTTCAAACTATCGAGGAGTTTGTCCATCTTATCCGCTTGTTCTGCTGTAGCATCTAGAAAAAAGGCCAATTCCGGAGTCACCCTGACTTGATTGCCAATGGCACGACCTAACGCTCCCCTTACTTTTGATTTATTGGAGTTGATTACGTCGATCAATTCATCAGCGTATTTAATGGGAAAAACAGAAATATAAACCCTTGCCAGACCAAGATCAGGACTCATCACAACATCCGTTATTGTCACGAGCTTTCCTGCGAACTCAGACGAAAATTGAAGGTTAAAAATTCTGCTCAGCTCCTCTTTAATGAGTTTACCAAACTTTTGTAGTCTTTTCGTTCCTGCCATGGGTCAAATATCATATTTATTGCTGTATTTTCCTTATCCCAAAATTTAGCTTATTTGCGGGAGATAGTAGTGCCGCTGTGTTAAGTCTATTTCGTAAAAACGATCCTTTTTTAAATTTTGTGCTGATCCTCTTATTGATCATCATCCGGGTCATCTATACACTGTTTGGTGAATTTTCACTTGAGCCAACGATCTCTACACACAGCTATCTTTTAAAGGAGGTCTTGCCCCTTCAATTGAATTCCTATGGTCATATATGGATCTCCGCTAGTTTTGTCATGATCAATATCCTGCTCATTAATCATCTGATACGCTCTAATCAAGCCTTTGATGAGAATAATTATTTGGGCGGTTTTATTTACCTAGTGCTTTCTAATTCAGCGCAGCCATTTTTTCAGGTGACTGGCTCTCTCATCGCTAGCACTTGTCTTCTACTTGCGCTTACGCTAATTCTCAACCATTTGAAGCAACGCGCCTCTGAAGAAAACATCTTCTTTACTGGTGCCGTGATGGGGCTAGCGATGCTTTTCTATGCCCCGATCATCCTCTTTTTACCTTTGACCTTACTCATTTATGTTTTTTATACAAGAACCCTGTCAAGAAGGTACGTGCT